>Ga0265327_10000087_pt1 | contig 198174 bp, 145 predicted proteins | sample 41621metaG_FD_202089 | JGI IMG/M metagenome (GOLD analysis project Ga0265327, IMG submission 202089) | Rhizosphere microbial communities from Carex aquatilis grown in University of Washington, Seatle, WA, United States - 4-16-21 metaG | ecosystem: Host-associated > Plants > Roots >... | reverse complement strand
CCGGTAAGCCAGGGGCTTTTAAAACGGGTAAGCTCACACGCAGCAGTTTCGTCAATAATAAAAGTGCAGTCATCGTGGTTTTGCAATAAAGAGGCTGGTATATCTTCTGTATCATCCAGCTCCACCGCTTTTTGTATTACCGGAGCTTTTGTTTGGCCCCAGGCCATTAAAATTATTTTTTTAGATTTCAATATGGTGCTGATGCCCATGGTAATGGCCATACGCGGCACTTCGCTCATGTTGCCAAATTCATAGGCGTTGGCAATTCTTGTACTGTTATCTAAAGTGATCAATCTTGTTTTGCTGTAGATGCCGCTGCCGGGCTCATTAAAACCAATATGGCCGTTTATACCAATGCCCAATATCTGAATATCCAATCCACCTGCTGCATCAATCTGCTTTTCATATTCCAGGCAGTGTTGTTTTACTTTGTCTTTTGGTATCATGCCATCGGGCAAATGGTAATTATTGGGATCAATATCGGTTTGCTCAAATAAATTTTTCCGCATAAAGTAATGATAGCTTTGCAAAGCATCTTTCTCCATGGGGTAATATTGGTCCAGGTTAAAAGTGATCACATTTTTAAAACTTAAACCCTCTTCTTTATGCATACGTACCAAATGGGCATACAATGTTTTGGGAGAAGAGCCGGTGGCAAGCCCGATAACACATTTTTTTCCTTCGCTTTCTTTTTGTTTAATTAATGTTGCTATTTCTTGTGCTACAAAGGCAGAACCATCATTGGAGTTGGCAAATATTTTTACCGGTATTTTTTCTAAGGAATCTGTAAGGTCAATTTTGTTCATAAGTGTAAAGTGATGTACAATAATTATGCTACCGTATTTTCTATATAAACAGCAATCTTTGTTTTCAAGTATTCTTCCTTAGCCAACAATTGTTTTAGCAATTCCAGTTGATTATTACAGCGCATCAAATTGTGGCCTTCATATTTTGCTCCATAATAAATGTCATTATTGATGTGGTCTGTCAGAAAGCGTATAGCCTGCATGTAAATCATAAATTTTCCGGCATATACAAAATAATTTTTTTCTTCTTCGGTCAATTCATTTTTCATTTCACTTAAGTAACCATCTACAATAGCTTGGAAATATTCTTCACGTACTTCTATTTTGGAAAAATCATTTTCTTCTTCGCTTACAGGTGAAAGATAAGTCCGCATCATATCTCCAACATCACTAATAAAATACCCGGGCATTACAGTGTCAAGGTCAATTACGCACAATCCGGTACCAGCTTTGTCAAATAGTACATTACTAATCTTGGTATCGTGGTGGGTAACTCTTTTTTTAAAATGCTTATTAGATTTTATTTTACTAAAAGTATCAACGATCTCTTTTTGACTTTTTATAAATGCAATGGTGGATTGACATGTTTCTATACGGTTTCGGTTACCCTGTTGAAGGGCTGTTTCAAATTGTTGATACCGTAAGCTGAGGTTATGGAAATCAGGAAGCGTAACTAGTAAATGCTGAATGTTAAATTGAGAAAGCAACCTGGTGAATTTTCCAAATTGCTTGGCACCTTCAAACGCAACAACTGGGCTGTCCACCGTGTCAAAGGTAACTGACCCTTTCACAAATTTGAACATTCTAAAATAACCTTCTCCTGCCTGGTAAACCATTTCTTCATTCTGCAATGTGGTAATAGGATTTACAAAAAGATACTCAGGAAAATGTGTGGCAAAATATTTTTTCAGGTAATGCAGGTTCTCTGCAATTATAGTAGGCGAAGTAAAAATAGCATCATTTATTTTTTGCAGAATATATTGTTCTTTGTTGCAAATAACCAACCATGTGGAATTGATTAGCCCATTACCAAAAGGAGTAATGGTATATTCATTTTCTTGTAGGTTATACCTTTGTATTATAGAATTAAGCATGAATCGGAATAGTTGTCTAAATTTATTTTTCCGAAGTTAAGGGAAGATGTTATTGAAGCTTTAAGCAAACGTTTGTGTGAATTATCAAAATAGATTTATTGTGCAGAATGAACAACCAGTTGTGGTTCTAATATTATTTTATAAAAAGTAGTGTTTTCATTTTCTGCTTTATCTTTTGCCAAAAGATCTAAGAGTATTTCCATTGCTTTTTGCCCCTGCTGGTAAGAGAATTGTTCAACAGATGCTAAAGGTGGATGTGCAGAGTGATAACTGATAGGCAGGTTAGCATAGCTGACAAAGCTAATATCTTTATTTATTTTCAACTTCATCTTCTTTGTAGCTTGTATAGCATCAAGCAACACGTAATCATTAAATGCAATTATGGCAGTAGGTTTGTTTTTTAGTGCCAGTAATTTTTCTGTGGCCTTATATACACTGTCTGTTTTCAGATCGCAGGATACAATTAGGGAAGGGTCATATTTAAGCCTAGATTTGGTGAGTGCATCTCTGTAACCCTGCACTCTTTCTTTGCTGGCCAATAAATTCATGGGGCCGTTGATCATACCTATAGTCTTATGCCCAAGCTTTCGTAAAAAAAGGTATGCCTGGGTAGTTCCCGATGTCATATTGCAGGCAACATAGTGTATGTTGTCTATACTCGGTATGCAATCGAAAAAAACAATAGGAATACCATAGTTTTTTAAGTTGGTAAAATGATCATAATTAGAAGTGTTCTTAGCAATGGAAACAATTAATCCATCCACACGATGGTTTTTCATTGTATCTACCAATTGCTTTTCTCTCTCCTCGTCATCATGTGATTGCCCCATCAAAACTGAATATTTATTTTTATTGGCACAATCCTCAATGCCACTGATTGCAGTAGAAAAAAATGATTCCGATAATTCGGGTAGTATAACTCCAATCGTAAACGTTTTACGCTGCTGAAAAAATATTGCAGTTTGATTAGGTTCGTAATTTAATTCTTTTGCCAGTTGCTGCACATTTGTTTTGGTTCTTAACCCAATGCTTTTATGATCGTGCAATGCACGTGATACCGTTGAAGGTGAAATGCGCAACCTTCTTGCAATCTCTTTTATGGTGACTAGTTTATTATCCATGGCACAAGTTAAACCCTTGCAGGGTAAAAGTAAAAAATTACGCAAACGTTTGCATTGGTTGGTCAAACGTTTGCGTAAGTTACTGCAACTATTGCGTAACCAAAATTTGAAAATTTTAAGTCTAACTTGTCCCCAGTTTTTCTTACTGCTATTATTAAACAATCCTAACAACATAATATGTTCAAGCTCAACAAAAGCATCATTTTTAATATCAGCATTTTCTTTTGTATATGCTTACTAAACAACCCTGTAAAGGCGCAGCAAATTAAATATACCAGCGGCAATGGTAGTTGGAATGCGGATTCACTTGGCAATCATAGAGCTGTAATACAATTTACAGGAAGTGGCAATATAGCTAAGGTGATTATTGGCTGGCGCAGAAGAGATGATAAGCCAGATCAAAAAAGAATAATTGTGCAGGATGAAAAAACAGGAAAGAAAGTAAGCAATGTAAAAACTGTTAATATCAACAGGGAAGACGGAACAGTTTTTTTTGAACCGGTTTCTGGCAAAGGCACTTACTATATTTATTACATGCCTTATATAAACGAAGGTTCTTCCAACTATCCAAAAGGTATGTACCGAAAACCTGAGAACACTGCCAATGAACAATGGTTAACAGGTGTTGATGGAGGCAATGTGCAGATAAATTGTGAGGTAAGAGAAATACAAAGCATTAATACATTCAATAGCTTTTACCCGATGGAAGTAATTGCAACTGCTGCAGAAACAAAAAGCCTTATTGATAAAAATAGCGACAAATCTTTTTTAATTTTTCCAGAAGCAAGAGAATATGCTATACGAATGGAAAATGACTTGCCACAACGCTGGATACTAAAAGGGCTTCAAAACTCATTTACAGATACCGCATTGCGCGGTGAGTATTTAGCTTTTCAACTTGGTGTTTTTGCTTTACAAGATCTGCCGGATGTAAGGGTTAGGTTTTCTGATCTTGTCACCAAAAATGGAAAAATAATCTCAGCTAAAAATATTATTTGCATTAATACAGATGGTACAAAATACGATGGTACAGTTTTCTCTAATAAGGTAAGTGTATCAAAAGGAAAAATACAATCTATGTGGTGTGGCGTTGATGTGCCACAAACTGCACAGGCGGGAGTTTATACGGGTAAGGCTATAGTGAATGCAGGAGGTACTGTAAAAGAAATTTTGCTTACAATTAAAGTAGCAGAGGGTATTACTAAAAATGGCGGTATTGACAGACCAGAAAATATGACCCGTTTAAAATGGCTGAATTCAACCCTGGCACAGGAAAATACAGTTATTGCGCCATACTCTCCTTTAAGTGTATCTGATACCGTTATCTCACTATTGGGAAGAAAAGTAATATTGAATAAAGATGGCTTTCCGGCGCAGATAGAAACATTTTTTACTCCTGAAATGACTTCAATTGGAACCAAGGCTAATGATCTTTTTACAGAACCGTTGCATTTTCATTTTTATGATGCAGCCGGAAAACAACCACTGAAATGGAAGACAAACGGTATTAAGTTTATTAAAAAAGAGCCTGGTACTGTGGCATGGCAATGCACCAGTACTTCCGCATCCTTGCAAATGGATGTAAATGCGGCTTTGGAATTTGATGGATTTTTATCTTACACAGTTAAGTTTACTGCAATGGAAGATGTTGCTTTTAGTGAGATCAATTTTCATTTACCTATGCAGCCAGAATATACCCAATACCTTATGGGGCTTGGCTTAAAAGGCGGTAACAGGCCAGATACATTACAGTGGAAATGGGATGTGGCGCATAAGAATCAGGATGGAGCCTGGGTTGGTGGGGTAAATGCAGGGTTGCAGTTTTCTTTAAGAGATGAAAACTACAGCCGCCCGTTGAATACCAATTTCTATCTGCAAAAGCCACTCATATTGCCTACCTCTTGGGGTAATGATAATAAAGGTGGTATCGATATCTTTCAAAAAGGAAAATCAATATTGGTGAATGCGTATAGCGGTAGCCGAAAAATGAAAAAAGGTGATGTGCTGTATTATAATTTCAATTTACTTATTACGCCATTCCATCCCATCAATACCGATTTTCAATGGAACGCAAAGTTCTACCACAAATACAATGAAATTGATACCATCCGTAAAACAGGTGCTACAATCATTAATATACATCATGCTACACCTATCAATCCTTATATCAACTATCCATTCATCGAATTCAAAAAAATGAAGGATTATATTGATGAAGCACATAGCAAAGGATTGAAAGTGAAGATATACAACACTATTAGGGAGCTAAGTAATAAAGCTTACGAGATACCTGCATTGCGTAGTCTTGGGCATGAAATATTTTCTGCTGGTAAAGGAGGAGGTTTTAGCTGGTTGCAGGAACATATCGGCGACGATTATATTGCCGCATGGTTTGTACCAGAACTAAAAGATGCTGCCATTGTAAACAGTGGCATGAATCGCTGGCATAACTATTATGTAGAGGGAATGAACTGGTTGGTACAAAATGTTGGCATAGATGGTATCTATTTAGATGATGTTGCTTTTGACAGGGTAACCATGAAGCGTATTAAAAGAATACTGACTCAAAACGGCCACCCTGGAATACTGGATCTGCATAGTGCTAATCAATATAACAAGAGTGATGGATTTAATAATAGTGCCAATTTATACATGGAGCATTTTCCATACCTGAATAAATTATGGTTTGGAGAATATTTTGATTATCAGAAAAACAATCCTGCCTTTTTCTTAACTGAAGTGAGCGGCATTCCATTTGGATTAATGGGTGAAATGTTGCAGGATGGTGGCAATGCATGGCGTGGAATGATTTATGGCATGACCAACAGAATGCCTTGGAGTGATAATGCTGATCCAAGTGCCATCTGGAAAGTATGGGACGATTTTGGAATACAAGGTTCTGCAATGATTGGTTACTGGAGCCCTAATTGCCCGGTAAAAACTACTAACAGTAACGTATTGGCAACTGTATATAAAAAGAATGGTGCAGCATTGGTCTCTATTGCAAGCTGGGCAACAGCAGATACAACGGTTAAATTAAATGTCGACTGGAATAAATTAGGAATCGATCCTTCCAAAGCGACCATTACTGCGCCGGGTGTAAAAAACTTTCAGTCCGCAAGAATTTTTTCAGCCAATGAAGAATTACCAGTGGAAAAAGGAAAAGGATGGCTGTTGATTATAAAATAAAACGAGGGCAACAAATATGTTGCGGTAGTATATAAAATATTTCTGCATGAAAAAAAATGTATTGATTGTATTGCTTCTTTGCACAACCAATGGGTTTTGCCAGCAAAAAGATTCACTGCTTGCCCAAACACCACCAATGGGCTGGAACAGTTGGAATTTTTTTGAGGAAACAGTGAGTGAAAAAATTTTAATGGAGATCACTGATGCAATGGTAGCAAATGGAATGGCATTAAAGGGGTATCAATACATTATAATTGATGACTATTGGGTTGGAGGCCGCGATGAGCATAATAAATTATTTCCTGATAAAAAACGGTTTCCTAACGGGATGAAGAAATTGGCTGATTATATCCATTCAAAAGGAATGAAACTGGGTATCTATTCCGATGCGGCAGAATTCACCTGTGGAGGAGTAACAGCCAGCTATAATTTTGAGGAGCTTGATGCAAAAACTTTTGCAGATTGGGGTATCGATTACCTGAAATATGATTATTGTAATGCACCCGATGATGTAACGATAGCGTTTACACGATATAAAAAAATGGGTGATGCTTTAAAAAAGACAGGTCGGCCAATTGTATATGCAATTTGTGAATGGGGCCAGCGCAAACCCTGGCTTTGGGCAAGGGCTGCAGGTGGAAATTTATGGCGCACCACCTGGGATTCGAGAGATGTTTGGAGATCTGCCAATAAGAACCTGACAGGAATTATGGATATTTTTGATCAGCAGGAAGGGCTTGAACAATATGCAGGCCCCGGTGGTTGGAACGACCCAGATCTGCTAATGGTGGGGCTGAATGGTAAAGGAAAATCATCTAGTGTTAATGGGCGGTTTAAGGGTTGCACTTTTACCGAATACCGCACTCATTTTGCATTGTGGTGTATGATAGCTGCGCCACTTATTTTAAATTCAGACCTTCGTGTGATTGATAAAAATACCTTATCCCTTCTTACCAATAGTGAATTATTGCAAATTAACCAGGATAAATTAGGCAAGCAGGCAAGCACCATTTTAAAGCGTGAAAATATACAAGTGCTGAAAAAAGAGCTGTCAGGCGGCGACCTGGCAATATGTATATTTAACCGTTCAGATACTACCGCAGCTATTTCAATGGATATAAAAAAGGATTTAAATATCTGGGAACCTTTTAAATCTATGCGAAATATTTTTGATAACACAACAGAAAATAATTTTAAAAGAATAACAGCAACGCTGGACAAACATGATTGCCGTATTTATATATTCAGGAAATAAAAATAATTATAACAAATAAGATGAAGCAGTATTTATTGGTGGGATTTGTTTTTTACACTTTGTTTGCAAATGCTCAAAATAGGAATACAGCCTGGAAACCCCTTGGCCCGTTTAGTGTACACAAGACCGTAGGATCGGTAGAAGCGCCAGGCTTGGGTGTAATGCGTAGTTTGGATGTGTCTTTAAAAAATCCCAACATGGTTTTGATGGGAGGTATGAGCAGCGGTATATGGCGCACTATTGATAAAGGGGAAACCTGGAAAAATGTAACGTTGGACCTGCCAGTAGAAAATGTAAAGAAAATTGAAATTGCTCCATCTGATAATAATATAGTGTATGCTGCTACCACAGTGGGTATTTTGAAATCGGTGGATAATGGCGCCAACTGGAAGTTTACCAATCTAAATATGCTGGCACAACTTGCTGCCAAAGGGGGCCCCCGGTGGAGTGATGATAATACACTGCTTTCGGTATCACCTACAAACCCGAATGTTGTTGTTGCATCAAATACCGATACTGTATTTAAAACAATCGATGGAGGTAAAACCTGGCTAGCTTTATTGACGGGCTTCAGAACGCAGTTTATCGAGTTTCATCCAACGAAGGAAAATATAATTTATATTGGTGGCGCATATACTAAGACGAGGAATTCATTTTTTATCTGTCGTTCTGACAATGCAGGACAAAGCTTTGAAGAAATAACAACCGGCATGCCGGATAAGAATAAATTGACCCGTTTGCATGATATCACTGCAGCTGTTTCTCCTGCTGCACCAGGCAATCTATATATCACTATTTTCGGAGAAGCACCGGTAAAAACTACTGTTAAACGGGAAGTGAAAAGCCAAATGGCAGGCACATTTATAGAAAGTACTGATGAAGGCAAAAGTTTTCACCTGGTACCACAAGCCAATAACTACCGTTATATTGATGATTACTATTCGTTGTTTTATCCTTACAGCGCCGATGAAAATAAAAAAGAGTATGATTTTGATATGAAGGATAGTTCATTCTGGTCGGCATCATTTCAGCAGGTGGGTTGGGCAACATCATTCGCTATTTCACCTACCAATGCCAACATAATGGTAATGGCAGCATCAAGTAATATTATCAGCACTAATACAGGACGGTCATGGAATATTTTGCGCAAGCAAGGTACCTACGGTATTCATGGTGATATCCAATGCGCAAAAATTATCGGTGACGATATCTGGCTAGCCAACGATGGTGGACTGCAATATGTGAATATGAAAACGAGGTTACATCACAGGGTAGAAGGTTTCAGCGGGCAAGATCTTTGGGGATTCAGTACTTCTTTTAAATCTGATATAATGGCAGTGGGAGTGGATCATAGCGGTACAATGGTGTACAATGAAAAACTGTATGGCAGGGATTGGTTTCATTATGGTGGCGGCGATGCAATGAGTGCAACGATGAATCCATTTGATGACCGTTATTTATATGCTACACCTTATTCTCATTTTATCATTAAGTTACCTTCAACTTTAAGAGAAGAGCCCGTCTCTAAAAAATCACCAGTAAGTTTTGGTTATATTCCCAACAGGAATATTGAATTTCATCCCCACCTTATTTATACAAGTTATTCGATAGATGAAAATAGTAATCACTGGCGGATTATGAATTGTGCAGTGATAAAGACCAGTAATAATTTTAGAACGATAGACACTTTAAAAACTTTTCCCGATACGTTTTATATCCGTCGCTTAAGGGTAAGTTTTTCTAACCCTGATTATATGTTTGTGTTAACAGGCAAAGGAAGAAATACGAATCCTAAAGAAGTATGGATGAGTGCCGATGGCGGAAAAAACTGGAGTAATATTACTCCCGATAATACAATTGCAAAAAAATATGGCTTTCCTGATATAGCGATAAATGATGAAGATCCTACAAAAATATATTTAGGCGTGGGTGGCTTTCAAAATGAAGTAAAAGTATTAGTATCGCACGATGCAGGTAAAAGCTGGACCGACGATCATTCTGCAGATCTTCCTAAAAACGAAATTCAAACCATGGCTTTTCAACGTGGTACATATGAAGGTGTTTATCTTGGTTGTTACCCTGGCTTATTTTATAAGAGCAATACAACAGGTACCTGGAAAACTGTAGGTACTCATTTACCACATACACCCATTAATTTTATTTATTTGAATTATGACAAAGAAAAAATAAGATTGGGTACATACCGTGGTGTTTTGGAAAATGATCTTTATGAAACAACAGCTCCCAAAGCCAATATTGCTCTTTCAAAAAATGTTTTAAGTGTTGAAGGTGATGATGCAGACGAAGAAGATGCCAACCAGATGAAAATATATTTTTACGATAATTCTGTTGTAAAAGGAAAGGGCGCAAAATTTAATTGGGAATTTCCGGGTGCCATACCTGCAACTTCATCAGAAGAAAATCCTATAGTTAACTACTCTGCATGTAAGCCCGGAAGCTATTCAGTAAAATTAAAAGTAACAGATGCAAAAGGAAGAAGCAGCGAATATGAATTGAAAGATTATATACAGGTAAAAAATAATTATCCCTGGAATTTAAGAGAGAAAAAACTGGAGACAGAAGAAACCGAAGAAGGGGAGAGCTATGGCAGCGATAAGGATGATGAAACAAACAATGAGTAGCTGTATTCCTATTTTATACCAATATTATTTGCCATGAGTAAAATGTTTTTTATTTTTTTAATAAGCTGTAACCTTTGCTGCGTTGCACAACAAAATACTGTAGTAAGAGAATACAAAAAGATATTTACGACATACCCGTTTTCAGATCCTGATCCTGTTCCAAAACCAACTTCAAAAATTTATCCCTATTTCCGGTTTGATGGATTTACTGATAAGCCCGTTCAAAAAGAATGGAAAGTAGTTGAACTTGAAAATGATTTTATTAAGATCATGATCCTGCCGGAAATAGGTGGTAAAATTTGGTCAGCAACAGAAAAATCAACTGGTAAAGATTTTATTTACAACAATCATGTGATTAAATTCAGGGATATCGCCATGCGTGGGCCATGGACGAGTGGTGGCATTGAAGCTAATTACGGTATCATTGGCCACACGCCTGGTTGTGCTACACCGGTAGATTATGCCATTTTAAAAAAAGATGACGGCAGTGTAAGCTGTGTAATTGGATTACTCGACCTGTTGACAAGGACTTCATGGAGGCTGGATATCAATTTACCTAAAGACAAAGCGTATATCACCACCAGTTCATTTTGGTTTAATGCTACTCAAACAGAACAACCTTATTATACGTGGATGAATACGGGAATTAAAGCAAAAGGTAATTTGGAATTTGTATATCCCGGAAAAAATTATCTTGGTCATGAAGGTGAGTACAGCGATTGGCCCCTCAATAAAAAAAATGGAAAAGACCTGCATTTTTATGAGAGCAATAATTTCGGCGGCTATAAATCTTATCACGTATTTGGTAAGTACACCGATTTTTTTGGTGGCTACTGGCATGATGATGAATTTGGTATGGCACGTTATTCCAATCATGATGATAAGCCCGGCAAAAAATTATGGATATGGGGTTTGTCTCAACAGGGAATGATCTGGGAAAAATTATTGACAGATACCGATGGCCAATATGTAGAAGTACAAAGCGGAAGGTTATTCAATCAATCTGCAGAGAATAGTATGCTCACACCTTTTAAGCATCGTTCTTTTTCGCCTTACCAATCAGATGCATGGACTGAATACTGGTTTCCCGTTAAACAAACAAAAGGGTTTGTAAAAGCCAATCAATATGGTGCAGTAAATATAAAACAGGAAGAGGGATGGTTAAAAATATATTTTTCTCCTTTGCAAAACCTGGATGATAAACTGGAAATATTTGCTGGTGACAAATCGATTTATTCAAAAAATATTTCGGTAAAGCCAATGCAGTTGTTTGCAGATTCAATAAAAATCATAGTAGATAAAAATAATTTGCGTCTTGCCATTGGCGAAAATAAATTGGTTTGGAATTCATCGCCAACTGAAGGTAACCTTGATCGGCCAATGGAAATGCCGAAAGATTTTGACAATAATTCTGTTTTCGGATTGTACCTGCAAGGTAAAAACTACATTGCCTTTCGTGATTATATAAAGGCAGAAGAAAAACTTTCCGCTTGCTTAACAAAAGATCCTGATTATGCACCTGCATTGTGTGATATGGCTGCTTTAAAGATCAGGCAATTTAAATATACTGAAGCAAGGGTAGATGCAAGAAAGGCACTTTCAATCAATACTTACGATCCTTCTGCCAATTATTACTTTGCTTTGGCTAACTTAAAACTCGGCGACATCACTAATGCAAAAGATGGATTTGATATTGCGGCTTCGAGCGTTGAATACAGAAGTGCAGCTTATACCGAACTGGCAAAAATATATTTTCTCAACAGGGAAACAGCAAAGGCAATTGAGTATGCCGGAAAATCTTTGCTTAACAATCAATATAATGTGGAGGCGCTGCAATTACTGGCAGTAATTTACAGACAGCAAAAGGAAGCGGCCAAAGCCAAAGCAATATTAAAAACAATTATTTCAATAGACCCTTTGAATCATTTTGCTCAGTTTGAAAAATATTGCTTGGATAATTTGCTGCAATCAAAAGATGATTTTTCGTCACAGATAAAAAGTGAATTACCGCAACAAACTTTTCTTGAATTGGGTATTTGGTATTATCAGTTGCATTGCAATGAAGAGGCGTTAAAAGTGTTGTCTCTTGCCAAACCCAATGCAGAGATCATTTACTGGAAAGCATTTTTGCAAAACAAAGCTGTTAACGTAACTAATATAAAAACAGGAACTGATTTTCCATTTCGTGATGAAACCGCAGTTGTGCTGGCATCATTAATTGAAACCAACTCACAATGGCTGTTGAAATATCACCTGGCCTTAATTGAATGGAACCGCAATGAACTGGCAAAAGCGAAACCATTGTTTATAGAATGCGGTGACCTGCCTGACGACCCTAATTTTTATGCAGCAAGAGCAGCTTTGTTAAATGATGATGCAACAAAAGTTGAAGCAGATCTTCAGCAAGCAATAAAACTCGATCCCCAGCAATGGCGTTATGCAAAACTATTAACGGAGCATTTTATTGTTCAAAAAGAAAATGCAAAGGCTTTAAGCACTGCAGCATCATTTTATAAAACGCATCCTGAAAATTATATCATGGGGATGTTGTATGCCCAAACATTATTGCTTAATAAAAAATATGCAGCGGCCGATATATTTCTAACCAAATTAAATATTCTTCCTTTTGAGGGTGCTACTATGGGCCGCCAATTATATCATGAAGCAAAGTTAATGCAGGCTGTAGAGCAAATAAAGCTACAGCAATACAAAAAGGCTTTGCAATATATAGAACAAGCTAGATTATGGCCGGCAAATTTAGGTGTGGGCAAACCTTATCAGGATGATATTGATGAAAGACTGGAAGACTGGTTAAGTTATACCTGTTTAACAAAATTAAATAAGAATACAGAAGCAAAGCAATCACTTGACCGTATACTTTCCTTCACACCCAATGTGGAAAATACGGTAATGAATTTTTTACCCGCCAATCAATTAATTAGCGCCTGGGCGATGGAAAAAATTGCTACAAAAGACAAGGCAATGCAATGGTTGCAAAAGCAGGCTGCAATATACCCCGCCAATAAAATTATGCAATGGACATTACAAATATTTACACATCAAAACGCTGCTGGTTTAACAGATGACGCAAAAGATGGCGAAGTGCGAATAATCGAACAACTAAATAATTAAAAAAATACAATGAAAAATTTAACAGTAGCTTTTTTATTTTTTGCCTTTTCGGGGCAGCTTAATGCGCAGCCCAATAACGAAAAGCAGTACCCTTCAAACACCGAAGTAGTTACACCGATGCATAAATCCAGCTTTAATAACGGCAATGAATGTCCGGAAAGAAAGCAGGGCGGAAATCCAACGATGATCAATGGCTACCAGGTTTTCAACGGCTCGATGGATGGTAACCGCCAGGTAGATCCGCAAATTGCTGTAGGCGGCGGTTTTGTAATGGAAGGTACCAACAGCGGAATACTCATCTACAATAAAAAAGGTGAATTTGTGCAAGGTGTTTCTCAAAAATGCTTTAATAACGGGATTGACCCCAAATTAGTTTTTGATATTCATAATAAAGTATTTGTTTTTGATATGTGGTGGTATTATGATAAAGCCAAAACTAAGCCTGTAAATATCAGCGTTTCTGAAACCAGCGATCCTACAGGTGCCTGGAATATTTATCCTGTTTCAAGAACAGCAGAAGTAGATGGAGGAGGAATTGGATATAGTAAAAAATGGATTGCTTATTCTTATCCCGGGGGAGTGGAAAATACTTTTATCATGCGCATGGCTGATGCAATTGCAGGCAAGCCCGCTACCATTTATCATTTTAAAGGAAGCCTTGGGCATCCTGTTTTTATGCAGGATGATATTGACGACCTTTATTTTTTTGATATTCAAAGAGGCGACTTTGTTATTCGTAAAGTTTCAGAAGATGCAGAGGGAAAACCTTATTGTCTGGAAGTTTCAAGGCAGCCTCATAATTTAAAATATATCGATTATCCGCCACAGTCACCACAAAAAGGAACGGCGCAAAAAGTGTCAAGTGGCGACCGTAATCCCAAGAACCTGGTATATCAAAGTGGTTCTATCTGGTTTTCTCAGGCTATAAATTGTGAAGGCCGTGCAGCTGTGCAATGGCACCAGATAAATGCTGCTGATGGAAAAATAATTCAAACCGGCCTCATCAAAAGCGATACATCAAATTATATTCAAACTACAATTGGCGTAAATAAAAAAAATGATGTGTTGATAGGATTCCAGGAAGTAAATGGTAATTCTTTTATCAGTCCAAGATTTGCTTACAGAAAAGCAAAAGATAAACCGGGAACCATCAGGGAAATTGTTAGTGCAGGCGAAGGTGATGGCGCAACTGATGGCGTTGCCTGGGGAGATTACAGCGGTACTATTATTGATGGCGATAACTTGCTTGATCTGTGGACCATACAAAGCAGGGCTAATACGAAGGGAAAGGGTGAAACAGTAATTGTAAAAGTGCCTTTTAAGAAAAAATAATTAGACTCATTCAAACAAAAAGGAAGGATGAAGAAACAACTAAATGTTGAGCAACTGGAAAATATTCCTTCCGGTAACAAAATAAAAGCAGTGTCGCTTTTAATGGACAAAGTTAAAAGGAATGAGCTGGGCTATGCGCCATGGAAAGAATATGCATACGTTCCTGCTGTTGAATTTGCGATAGCTTATTGTGCAGACACTATTTTTTTAAAGTACTATGTGAATGAAAAATCAATCAGGGCGATAAACAGCACTATAAACAGCGCTGTTTGGGAGGATAGTTGTGTGGAGCTTTTTATAAGCTTTGGTGAAGAGGCATCTTATTACAATTTTGAATTTAATTGCATAGGTACTTCTCTGGTAGGTTATGGAACGGGAAAACATGACCGGAAATTATTGCCTGCACATTTGATCAGCAAGATCAAATATGAAAGTGCAATTGATAATCATCCAGTCAGTGATATTCATTGGGAGCTAACCGTGAGTATTCCTAAAAATTTATTTTGTTATAATGAGATAAGCACATTTGAAGGACGAATGTGCAAGGCGAATTTTTATAAGTGCGGTGATAATTTACCCATACCGCATTTTATTGCATGGGCCAATATTCAATCCGAAGAACCTAATTTTCATTTGCCGGATTTTTTCGGCGCCTTGAATTTTATTTAAAGCAGGATTGAATTGACCTGAATATTTTTGACTCACTTTAAATTTATAAAATACAAACTCACGCAACCGTTTGCTTAAAGTTTTAATCGCTAAATGCAATAATTTTCTTCTTGGAACACAATTCAATTAAACAAAAATACTTTCACCGATGTCATCAAATCGCAGGAATTTTTTAAAGAATATAACATTGAGTACAGGAGTTCTGGTTACCGGAACGCAGTCATTTGCAAAAGTGATTACAGACGAAGCCGATCGCTCAATAATTATGCAAGGCAAAGCCAGCTCATTCAATATGTGTGGCTATGCAGCACCTAAAATGGATAAAGTGCGTATTGGAATTATTGGATTGGGCATGCGGGGCCCCGGTGCCGTGGATAGAATGTCATATATCGATGGAGTGGAAATTGTAGCACTCTGCGATCAATATCCAGACAGGGTTGCGAAAGCACAAAAAATATTAGAGCGCAAAGGCTTGCCAAAGGCAATAGAATACAGTGGCAGCAAAGAAGCCTGGAAAGAATTATGTAACCGGCCTGATATAGACCTGGTATATATAACAACCCCCTGGAGCTGGCATACGCCTATGGCAGTGTATGCCATGGAGCATGGAAAGTTTGCTGCAAGTGAAGTGCCTGCAGCAAAAACTATAGACGAATGCTGGCAATTGGTAGAAACTTCTGAAAAGACAAAAAAACATTGCATGATGCTGGAAAACTGTTGCTATGATTTTTTTGAGCTACTCACGTTGAACATGACACGCAATGGAATGTTTGGAGAATTGGTTCATGCAGAAGGCGCCTATCTACACGATTTGCTGGGATTGAATTTTGACAAAAATGGTTATGCAGAAATGTGGCGGTTAAGAGAAAATGCCAGCCGGAATGGAAACTTATATCCAACGCATGGTTTAGGGCCTGTTGCACAATGCATGAATATTAACAGGGGCGACCAGATGGATTATCTTGTATCAACGTCTTCCAGCGATTTTATGATGGGGGTTACTGCTAAAGCAAGAGCTGCCACAGATAGCTTTTATGATGAGTTTAAGGATAAAAAATTTCGTGGTGATATGAACAGCACCATTATAAAAACTGTAAAGGGAAAAACGATCATGGTGCAGCATAACGTTTCTTCACCCAGGCCTTATTCAAGGATTCATTTGATAAGTGGTACCAAAGGAATGGCCAGTAAATGGCCCGATCCTCAAAGAATAGCCTTTGGCGAAGAGTGGCTCAAAGACGAAGAGTTTAAAGCATTGGAAGAAAAATATACATTGCCTATTGTAAAACATTTGGGTACGATGGCCAAAAAAATTGGCGGACATGGCGGTATGGATTTTATTATGGATTGGCGGTTGATCGATAATCTTCGTAATGGTTTGCCACTTGATCAGGATGTGTATGATGCTGCGCTATGGAGTTCTATTGCACCTTTAAGTGAAAAATCTGTAGCCAACCGCTCCCGTAGTATAGATATTCCCGACTTTACCAGGGGCACATGGAAAACTAATAAGCCTGTAAATCTTACGCTGGATGGCGGTGGAAATACTGAAGTTAGAGCCGCAGTTTCTGGTGGGGCAAAACAATTAAAAATAAACTAAGTGCCTTCTTAAAATAATACGCTGTTTATTAAAATTCTAAATATCCAAAATTGTAACCTTCTTTATGTAAATAAGTAAATCATTTTTTGAGATATCCTCTATTATCGTATATACATTTATGTTAGCTTATAAAAGAAGCCATCAGTTTTTACACTGATGGCTTTTGCTTGCTAAAAAACTGCTTATATGAAAAACAAAGATTGATAAACTTCGTGGTGCTCCCTGTTCGGCTAACGTTATACTTTTACAAATTATTATTTTAATCAGTTCAGCGGCTTAATAATTAAAATATTGCTTGCGCTAAGTCTTAATTATTGTCAAAGTAAAAGTACATGGTACTTATGAACTAAAGTTGCGTAAACGTTTGCATAAGTTTTTTTATCGAATATATTAATTGGGTTGAATGGTTTCTTTTTTTTACTAAAAGACAAATCGCTGTTTTTCCTGTAAAAATGAAGTAATAATACGGTGGTGTTAAAAAATCACGCAAACGTTTGTGTACTTCAAGTCAAACGTTTGCGTAGGGGTATATTACAATACTGGCTTTTAGCAGAGAAAATTTTGTTAAAAATTATTAGCATCTTAGTGTGGATTATTAAATCATTACCAAATAAAAAAACTGCCGAATGAAAAAAGATCTTCTGCTAAAAAAAATCTTCGGAACAATTGCCTTTCTCATCTTTTCGATTACGTGCATGGCACAGGATCGTCAGGTGACTGGTATTGTACGAGATGAAAAAAATCTGCCGCTTGATGGTGCGACAGTTTCAATTAAAAACGGAACAACGAGCGTAGTTACAAAAGCTGATGGTAAATTTCAGATCAAAGTACCCAGTGGAAAAACAACCTTGATTATTTCTTTTGTTGGTTACGACAAGTTTACTGTTACCATTGGCGAAAGCGAAACCACAGTTACAGTAAAAATGGTAGAGTCTGCAACCAAAAAAAGTATGGACGAGGTTGTAGTGGTTGGTGTACAAAGGCAATCCAAAAGAACTGCCACCATGGCTATTTCTACTGTATTGGCCAAAGACATTGAAAATTTGCCTTCGCCTAGTATTGACAATTTATTGCAGGGAAGAGTTGCAGGCTTGAATGTGCAAATAGGTTCTGGTGAACCTGGTGTTGCACCTACAGTTGTTGTTAGAGGTAACACTAGGGTTAGTACAAACATTGGCGACCCAAATGTTGGGCAGGCACAAGCTTTAAGCAGTCCATTGTATGTTATTGATGGTATACCTACCAACCCTGAGGATATTGGCAATAGTATTGATGCTACTGGTACCAACTATTTGGCGGGTATCAATATCAACGATATTGAAAGTGTGGATGTGCAAAAGGATGCAGCAGCAACTGCGGCATGGGGATCAAGGGGTGCTAACGGGGTAATCTATATCCGAACAAAAAGAGGCCGAACCAACAAACCAGAATTTCGTGTAAACACATACGGTGGTATTACAGTTCAACCACAGTTGTTAAATACGGTAACAGGTGCAGCAGAAAGAAAGCTGAAGATGGATATTATCAATCAATATGCAACACCAGGACAATTGGCTACCTTACCACAGCTATTAACCGATTATAACAATCCATATTTTAATAATGCCGAAGACTGGCAAGGGCTTTTTTACAATAGTGGATCAGTTAAAAATGTTGATGCTACGCTGTCATCAGGAACAGAAGCGGTAAGCTATCGTATTAGCATGAACTATTATGATGAAAAAGGCATCATTCAAAATTTTGGATTCAGAAGATATAGTGCGAGAGGAAATTTTGATTTTAAAATTAATCCCAAATTAAATGGCCAGTTCATTGTTGCGCTTTCAAAAGGTGATAGGCAACGTGGAAAAAAATATAATAACAGCGATGATAATACACCGGTAAGCGGCTCCGCACAACCATCTTCCTTTTTTCGGGTAACTGGTTTTGATTCTTCTAACTACAGCGGACAATCTGGCAGGATCAGGAATAAAAACATCAATGATTATTATACCGCATCGTTAACCTTAAATTATACTGTACTGCGTAATTTAAGATATACTTTCCAGGGGTCTGCAAATATATCCAGTTCTAACAGGGATTATTTCTTGCCTTCTAATCTTGATCAGGTAGCTGCTGGTTATGGCTCAGGTCAATCTTCTTATGCAGAATCAGATAAAGGAACTTATTCAACTTATTTTCTTTCAAATACTTTAAGCTATACTAAAAAGATAAAAGCAAACAATGGGCATGCGCACAATTTAGCGCTTACAGGATCTCAGCAATTTACAAGAGACGTTTCAAACACTAACTATGCTGCGGGTTACAATGTACCCAGCAATAACATACAGGTAGTTAGTGGTATACCTCAAGCGGATCTATCTGCTGGTTCAGGTTACGGAGCCGATGCTATGTTTTCTGTTTTAGGCCAGGCACAATATGATTTTGATAGTAAATATCTGTTGTACGGATCTTACAGGGGCGATGCTTCATCACGTTTTGGTGATAATACTAAATGGGGGTATTTCCCGTCAGTTGGTACAGGATGGATAATATCTGATGAAAAATTCATGAAAAAACTTGAATCAAAAGGTATTGTGAACTTTTTGAAGCTGAGAGGAAGCTTTGGTATTTCTGGTACACAATCAACTGACTTGTATGCACCTTATAATTCATACACCATACCTGGTACATATAATGGTAGTACGGCTATTCAACCGAGTTATACCAACGGGTTAACAAAAAATAACTTAACATGGACAAAGACCGAACAAAAGAATATTGGTTTAGATGGACAATTTTTTGGAAACAGGATCGGTCTTTCTGTTGATGTGTACGATAAGGTATCTAAAGATGATTACTATGATTTTGCACTTCCATTTTATACAGGCTATCAGAGCATTCAGTTTAATGCACATGACCTTTGGATAAGCAACCGTGGTGTAGACGTTACGCTCACTACCAAAAACCTGGCGAGGCAAAGTAAACTGCAATGGAATATGCAGGTAACGCTTTCGTATAATAAAAATGCCATTGCCAAATTACCTAATAACAACCGAACATTTGTAGTGGATGATGCTTATGGTGCAGGCAGGATATATGCAGTAGGTCAGCCTATTTACGAAATGTTTCAGTTAAAATACATGGGGGTATATAATCATCAAAGTGATATTCCATTTAACCCGTTAACAGGTAATGTAATTACTTATTTTAAAGGCAATCATAAGGTGGTGCCAGGCGACCCAATTTGGGCAGATGTGAACCATATAGGCGATGTATGGGATGGCGAAGATAACGGTAACCAGTATGGAGACCGTGTACCTACCGGAGACCCTAACCCGAAATTTACTGGCGGCTGGGTTAATGATTTCACTTATAAAAACTTCTCCTTGAGTGTGCTAAGTGTATTTACATGGAAAAGGGATGTGATCAATACTTTTTACCAAGGACAGATTAGTTCTATTGTTGGTGGATATTCAAGCAGCATTAATTCTTTTGCTCAGACCAGGCTTCCCGATCTAAGTGGAGTAAATTACTGGACTCCGGCAAAAGCAGCAGACCCCAATTATAGAGCAGGGTTCCCTTCTATCAACCCATTTGGTGCCAGTTATTACCAGTTCATTCCTATTTCGAGCATGTTTAATGAAGACGGAAGTTATTTTAAGATAAAAAATGTGGTATTGAGTTACCAGGTACCTGATACCTGGATCAAGAAAGCTAAAATAGGAAGGGCGAAACTGTATTGCATAGTAGATAATGTAGCTACTATAAAAAACTCTACCATGCCTAATCCAGAACAAGTAGATCAATTGGGCCAATATACAGGTGGGTTGTATGCCACACCAACCAGGTATACATTCGGTATTGATTTACAATTTTAATTCATTAAAAACAGTAAAATGAAAAAGCAATTTTCTTTTTTTAAAATAGGAGTCTGGTCTCTAACAGCCTTCATCTTCATAGGAACTTCTTGCAAAAAATATTTGTATGAAGCACCTATCACTTCAACTTATAGTGCAGCTTTCTGGACATCGCAAACAGGAGTAGAGCAAGCTTCCCTGGCCATGTATGGTCAATTAAGAGCTTCTTTAAGAAGTGGTGGTTCTTATTTTATCAATGGCGATCTTTGTTCAGGGGTATTTATACCTATGGCAGGCCAATGGAATTATCAAACTATTAAATCGTCCAATAATCCTCCATTCAATTTTTCTTATGTGCCATATCTTGAACAAGATCTTCAGGACTGGTCACGCTTTTACCGGGTTATTGCACAGGCAAACCTTATTTTGCTAAACGTACCCAAAATGGAATCGTCTCTTTTTAAAAGCGAAGCTGTTCGTAATAGTTATATAGCCGAAGCTTTATTCGTAAGAGCTTACACTTATTTTTATATGATACGTATATGGGGCGATCCTGTTTATGTAACCAAAACTTATGATGATGTGGATTATGGTAAAATACCACCTATTGCCCGTACACCAGAGAGTAAAGTTTTGGATAGCTGTATCAACGATCTAAAAACTGCTGCTGCCAGTTTACCTTATGGTGGAGGAAACACTGCAAATACTATCAGGGCAAATAAGGGTACTGTATCTGCTTTAATGGCGCATATCTATGCCTGGAAACACGATTATGCTAATGCGCATAGCGCCTGCCAGGATGTTATTAACAATGGTGGATACACAATGGAGCCAATGGCAACTTATACCAATATTTGGAAAGGCCAGCAATCTAACGAAAGCATATTTGAATTACCTATGCAGTATAATGCTAGTGATCCCAATTTCACAAATCAAGGCAGCTGGGCAGAAGCTCAGTATGGGTTCTTCAGCACGTTTGTAAAAGGTAGTGTGGTGGATAATAAAAGTACCCAATGCTGGTTGTCGCCAGATAATGGTATCGTTGACTGGTTCTACGATTATGCTGATGCCCGTTACAATAAAGTATGGACGCATGTTCCTGCTTCAGGTGGTGATGTTGCCGGCTACATGTTGACCAAGTATTCAAATTTTCTTTATCAAAGGCCAGATACAAAAACATCACCCTATTTTAATAATAACCTGGTGCTATTCCGCTTAAGCGATATTATTTTATTGGATGCAGAAGCAATGGCATCTACAGGTGATTTAAATGGAGCAAGAACTGCTGTTGCTAAAACCGAAGACAGGGCAGGAGTAAATACTTACACAGCGCCAACCAACACCTACGATATGCTGGATGAAATTGTAATGGAAAGAGGTCGTGAACTTTTTGGAGAGGGACAATGGTACTATGACCTGATAAGAACAGAACAGGCTCAAACCTGGTTGGAAGCAGTTGGTTATCCAGCCAATGGAAGGGTTAATAATGTAAACAAAGGATACTACTGGCCACTGGATATGGGTTCATTATTTCCTTATGATAATTTGTTAACCCAAAATACATGGTGGGCTACACACAAATAGCAATTGCTTCAAATAGTAATTGCCAATTAATAGTTTAAATAAATAATTGTATGAAAAAAATAATATTAATCAGATTTTTAGTCTTTGTTTCGGCGGTATTAGTTTTTGCCGCCTGCAAAAAAGATTATATCACAGGTGGTACTGTAGAAGATACCAATAAGTATAACAATATCAGTACTTACGATGTACTGAAAAGTAATCCTTTGTACGATACACTGGTGAAATTAATAGATACAGCAGGTTTGAAGGATAAAATAAATGCAACGGGCACTACTTTTTTTGCTCCTTCAGACTATTCAGTTTTAAGTTATTTAGGTGCCAGAACATTAAAGGTACAGCAAACCATAAATGCTAATGCCAAATTTGGACTGGATTCGTTATGTTATTATTTAAGGAATAATATTAAGGGAACAAGGGATTCGCTGTTGATGTACTTAATTAATAAACCATTGTTGTATGGTGATTTAACTGATATGGGTACAATATATCCTACTCAGCTTGCGGGTGATACAGCTATCATTTCTTATGAATATACAAGGGACAATACGCTTGGCTATAACACAATAGTTTCTGGTGTTCCACAGGTAGTTTATTTTACACAACTCTGGCATCATTACACCTTAAGTACAACTACTCCGGCAGGCTTGGTACCCAATACAATTGGTGTACATACTTTAATTAAAACATCTTGTATTACCACACAAAATGGTGTGATGAATGCTTTGGATAATTCTCATACTTTATTCTTTTACGGTACCAAAAAATAAAAATATTTAGCATGAAAAAAATTAAAAAAATAATAACTGCATCATTATTGCTGTTGGTGATATGTTCAGGCGTTTTTATTTCCTGTACAAAATATGGTAATGGCTTTTTAAGCCCTACCGTTCAATATGCAGTAAATCAATTTACCATTACAAGAGGCAGAATTGCAACTTCCTATTCTTTAATAACAGATGGATCTAGTGTACCCATGCACGTTAAGTGGGTGCATATTTATGATGCTACCGGTAAAATTGTGGATAGCATGTTTTCAAAAAAATATGTGGTACCAGTTTGGACTGCAGCTTATAATCCAGTAACAGATACCAACTATGCAAAGATCATTGCAAAGCGAAGCAATGCAGAACTTACGCCAATAGTTGTGAATGAAAGCAACGGTACTATTGAAGCTAACAGCGGTACTATTTATTTACCTATAGGAACTTATACTATGGACTTGGAAGTTAGTAATGCTGCCGGTTCGCAGGTGTTAAAGAATATAATGCAAATCAATATAGTGGATGGTAAAACGATTGAATTAGATCCTGAACAGGGTGCATTTAGCTTATCTCTTTTAATTGCTAATACTGCAAGTGGAGCTGGGGCCTTAGGGGGCAACAATGCCGGGGTGATGTTTAACGGTGCTAACAATCCGTTTGCTCTTTATACTATTACCAGGTTTGCCGACACACCAAATGTTTTTATATATAAAGTGATGGACAGGAATGGTGTTCCATTTAACCCAAAAGCAGGAGAAATTGCCAAAAGGCCTAACTCCGGTTTAAACCCAACTCCTCCATTTCTTCAGAACTTACAGGACTATGCGCCAGATACATTTACAGCTAGCGATACTGCAATGTCATTAAGGTATCCATTAGTGCCATTCCCCATTGCCTCATTAGGTAACGGATTTAATATGTATTACCGTATTCCGGCACAATTTGTTTCTATTGACAGTACAACTTTATGGTCCACCAATACAGCAGGTAATTTTTATAAAGGAACTGCTGATACGCATTACAAAGGTGTATATGCAGAGGGAAAGTTTGATTATGCATTTAGAACTCCAATGCGTATTCAGGTACCTGGGGCATATTTTTTAACATTGAAATTATTAGATGCTACACACAAATGATGTTTTAAATAATCATTGGTAGTGTAGAAAAGTTTCTCATATAGCAAGTTTGGTTTAAGTTGGTAGTAGAGGTACTGCCAACTTTTTTATTATAGTATATTCTTTGTTTGTATGAATTCAGGAATCCTGGATATTTTTCCATTTCTTTTTTCTAGGCAAATGAAATGATGGGGAATTTTCGCATTACAGAATAAAATTTATAACCTCATCTCGTAGGCTAATCATTTCGCATATCCTATCAATACAATGAATATCGTCGGGGGTATCTTCAGTTTATGAAAGTTGTATAATTGTATTTTCTACAGCAATAAAAAAGATACATCCGCTTTGAACTGACAAATAAAATAATGGAACTTGATTTAATATCTTATGGTACTTTTAAAAATCATTTCTATTTTACTGTTACTGCTATATGGGTAAGCTTGCCTTCTTCATTAATCCCTTCAAGAATCAATTTAAACCCTTTGGAGATATCATTATTATAAAAAGCGAGTCTTATTTTATTGGCATTTCTACCAGTTAGTAAGATAGGGTTCCAGTAGATAGTGGGGCGTATATCTTCTTGCTGGCTAGCAGAATCTTTTCCTCCATAATCAGGCTGATAAAACTCTTTTAAAGGCGTATAACCTTTGGTAATAATAGAAGGTACATTCACAATGTTGTCGTCTAGATCCTTCCCTTTTTTAGTATAGATGACAATAGCAGCACCATTTAAAGGAGCACCAACAAAAGGTGGCGGGAATGCTTTAACATAAGCAATGTCATATAAAGGGGGAATTTCGCCTCCCTGCATTTCATCTACATAATAGGTTACGTTGCGCCATGACGAACCATCTGGATAACCAGGAACTCTACCTGCCAAGTATTGCTCTAAGCTAAGATATCCTCCCCCCGCAAGATTATCATGTGCTACATCAAATGCATAAGAGCGCATGGCACTACTTTTGAATAAACCGCTATTAACGTATAGATCATCCATTTTTTCCAACTGTGTTTTTCTGTGGCCAATAACTGTTACTGAAGCCAGTTGACGTGCCTGTATTGCATCTGATCTGTTTATAAAATACTGCTGCCTCCGGCTGCCCGTTGTATCCATATTTTCTGGCGCATAGAGTGGTGTATTCCTTGCAATACTATAACCTGCAATAGTGGGAGATATATGCATATCGTTTAAGGATAAACGAATTCTACTGTCTAGCCCTTTAATGCCATTTAGCTTATAATAAATAGTGGTAGAATCAAATAAAAGTAAATCAGGTTTTGCAAAGCTGCCATCTTTTTGCAAGGGAACTAAATGGTTCTGCTGGGAAGAATCTTTCCCTTTTAATACAAGAAATAAATAGGCTGCTTCTGCAAGCTTTTTTTGAGAGATTCCTGAAACCTTTCCGGCCAGCGTGTAATAGGCGGTATCTCTAGCGTAGGAAAATTTTGGATGTTCTCCTTTTATTATCTTATCCCAGTCGTACCTGCGCCAGCCATGTGTAAGCATCACCAGGTCTAAGTGCTGTTGTATATCTGCTGTGGTATCGGTAAAATAGTAATCCGGGTTATACACTCTTCCCCTTATATCTCCGCTAAGCAATAATTGCGAGAGAATAGTATTGCTGTTAATAGAATCCGATGGAAGCCCGGCATCAGTTACAGCTATCGACATGTTGGCTGGAATGCTGTCGGGTAGTGTAATTAATAATTGGTTATATCCTCTTTTATCTAAACTTTTCACCTCCCATGTTATAGTAGGTGAAAATGTACTTAGGGATGGATGGTCTATAAAACATAAACGCTCTGCTACAGGTTGCCAGGCGCTGTTAAAAACAGTTACCACTACACTGCCTGTGGGAAGGTTCATTTCGGGGATGATACCTGTTGTAGAGTTGTCGTCATATAGGGTAGCCGTTGCCGTATATACAAGTGTTTGTTGCATTGTGGCAATAACATGCAGTTGCTTTAATTTATCATCTGCGTGTTCTGAACGTTGAATCACGAGCCTTTTATTGCCTCCTGCATTGCTAATGCTTAGTACAATGCCTTCCGATTGTATTGCTGGTAATTTTGTGTGGTGCGTATTGCCTTTTTCATCTTTCCATTCAGCACTATAACTTTCTTCCCGTGCTGCCAATAGCCAAAAATATCCCATGCCGTCATGCTGTACCTGTAACTCAGTTATTGAATTACCTTTACTGTCTTTTATTACACCTGTTGCTTTAACTGGTCTTCCCCACCTGTCACAACAGAGGAAAGCGATGCGGCTGTTAATCCCTGCAACTGCATTGCCACCTTCGGGAAAAAATTGTAAAGTTGGGTTAGATAAATCTGCTTGCAAAGCAGGTGTAGTAATTATAGGATGCTGGAGCGATAAAGCAGGTACAGTATTAGAACCTATTCTTTTTTTCTGGTTAAACACCTGGATTTCCCGGTTATATAAAAAAGCAGAATCGAAATTAAGCATCCATTGGGTATAGGCATGTAAATGAAGCACATTGCCGGTAAAATCCTTAGGTATTTCAAATTGGCCGCAGGTAGCTCCGGTTGAACTGATCGGACATATTTGGTGTGCCAATATTTTGGCATTATCATCTATCCAATCTACATAGAGATTTTTGCTGAGCCCCGAACCTTCGAATCCCGACATTGTATAAACTTTAAACCAAATGGTTTCTCCAGTAACATATTTATCTCTGTCTAAATGAAAATGTAACCGCTCGGGCAAATAGTTATTATGATACACATTTAATGTACTATCAAGGCGTTGTGCAGATGCACAATAGGCACAGCAAAAAGAAAACACCAAAAAAATAAATAGCCTAGTGTATTTCATAGCATAGCTTTTAAATGTTTGATGAATTTTTTATTGCTGTCTTAAAATAACCTAATTACAAACGCAATTGAATAGGTTTGTAATATTAAAAGCCGGCTGTAAAATAAACAGCCGGCTTTTTAATTTTTGGTTTTTACTGTACAATTTGTTTACCACTAATGATCTCACCATTGGTATTGGAAGCTTTATAAAACAATGCACCTATTGGTAAATCAGTAATATCTGTTTTACTGTTAGGCAATAAGGAATACGTTTTAAACAATCTGCCATCAGATAAATAGAATGTTAACTGGGCTTTGGTGTTACCTAAATTATGCACTGTTAATCGTTGGTTTTTGCTAACCGGGTTAGGGTTGATCCAGATAAAAGGTTGCGTATCAAAGATAAGTATTGCTATATCTGAGTAACTAAAATTACCATTAGCATCTGTTAGTTTTAAACGATAATAATTTGCTTTTACCGGAAAGTTATCATAATAAATATACTGGGAACTGTTATTGCCTTTTACCGTTCCAATAATAGTGTTAAAGTTAATACCATCTGCACTTCTTTGTAATTCATAGCTGCTGTAATCAATGCCTGGAGCCATGCTCCATTTAAGCAGTGCGGCAGTGTTTGCTTTTTCTGCAGTAAAACTTAAAATGTCTGCTTTAAAAATAGAGCTGCCTAAAGAGCCAATAATAAATTGGCCGGTACCATTACCATTGCAGGTGCTGTTAAATGACATGTAACCATTGGCTCCTGCACCTGCTGCTGCTGCACCGCATGAAGCAGACCAATTTTTGAGGTGTTCAATGGAGGTACGGTTAAAGCTTTTTAATACATTCGGGTTAGCGGCATCGTTAGATTTAATTACCAGGTTGTCAAATTTCATCTCTTCAAGTGGACTGAAAGTTGCATTAGTGCCTTTATTATGTATAATCCAGTATTGTTCTACTAGCTTTGAAATGTTTGTTGGAATACTATCGGGAAGTTGATTTAATTTAGTTACCCAAATATTTCCATTAGGGTAAGTACCGCCTGTGGGAAATTTAAGGCTTAGCCCTGTGTTGGTAAAAGTATAACTTCCGGCTGCATTTACATTTTTTACAGCGCTTATACCAGAGCCAACGGGAGCAGTAGATTTAGCTTTACCTGCTCCGCCACCAAAAGCGAAACGTTGTTTATTGATCAGGTTAAAACTGCTGGCAGTGTTATTATCATTGAATTGAAAATAGCCAAGCAAAGTTGGATCGTATTTAGGTGATGAAGGATCTGCAATCAATTCTTTGGTCAAATGTTTTAAGCTGTCAATTTCATCAACAGACAAGGCACGGTTCCACACAGCAAGCTCATCTATCTGCCCTAAAAAATAACCTGCCCCGGGATTTGAATTCCCGATTATAGGGTTGGTAACAGCAGACAATCCTTGTGGTTTAATTTCCGAAACCATTTTATCATTTAAATATAATGTAGCTTTAGAAGGTTCAATCACCATTGCAACAAACGACCATTTATCTGCAGGAACAAACAGACCACTGTTCCATGTTGTAGCATCGGCACCCGAATTCCACACATATTCCAATTGATTATCAGCATTTTGTCCCATATACAAATAACCATTATCCCAGGCCAATATAGAACATTGTTGCCCTAAAGTACCTGTAGGTTTTATCCAGCCCGAAATAGTAAAATTATTGGTAACGGGTACAGTCAATGGTACATTAGAAATGTATGTGTAATTGGTAATGTTAATAGCTCTGCCTGGAATAGTATCAATTGCGGCACAACCATTTTCCGAACCTCCAACGCAGGGTGGAGGAGGACCGACAGATACACGATCGATATTGGTTACACAACCGTTTCCTGTTGCAGATAGGCCAACATATATAGTTGATGGCAATGTCAAAGCAAAGGTGCGGTACGTTGTCCAGGTTATGCTGTCAGTTGAGTAGAAAGCGGTTATTGTATTGCTCTCCCGCAAGAGTTTTAACCACATGGGCATTGCCAGAGTAGTAACAGCGTGATAACCTGTGTTGGCTCCATCTGTAGTTCTGAAAATATCAAAAACACCTCTTGTATCTAACGAGTTTAAAAATACAAAAGCGCTGTTGGCAGCCAATGATGTTCTTATCATGATACCGCCGGCAAAATTGTAGTTGGTACTAACGGTGTTAACTCTTGCAATGATCTGGCCGTCGCCGCTAAGAGATTTATAGATGAAAGGAATATTATCACTGGTACCTCCAAGCCCGCTGGCATGGCTGGTGATTTTATAATTACCATCAAGAGGTGTATAGCATAAGTCACTGGGTATAGTAGCAGTTCCCAGGTCGGTTTTGTTCCAGCCGGCAGGAGCGCCCTGGCAACAATTTACAGCAGTATAGTTAATGAAATTATTAAGCACTTGAGTGCTGGTGCCGTACTGGTCAGTAACGGTCAATGTTACACTATATTTTCCCGTTGCTGCTCCAATGTAAGTAACTACAGGTGCTTCGGATGTAGAAGTAGCAGGTGTGCCACCGGGGAAACTCCAGCTATAAGTTGCCCCTGCGCCACCATTACTAACTACGCTGTAGTCTCTAAATGTAATTACAGGCGATTGGCAGGTTGGGTTACTTGCGCTTGCTGATATTTGAGCCTGTGTGGCAGAATGCTCATACAGATCAGTATCCCATGCACCGCGGCTGGTACCAATTAGTAATTTTCCTCTATAATAGTTGATGAACATAAAGCGTATATCCGTTTCAGGTAGCCCATTGCCTAATTTAACCCAGTTGGCCATTGAATTATTCTTATAATATACACCTGAGGTATTGGCAATATAAACACCACCATTCGTTCCTCTCTGAAAAATAATTTTTGTTATGGGGTTGCTCGTTAATACTGCTTGTGTAATGTTGACATACGTTGCACCTCCATCGGTAGAGTGCAGTATCTTACAGGTATTTTGCACACCAGAATAACTCACCCATATTTCATTGGGATTAACATCGCTAACAGCAACATCGCTGATGTTTCGCACCGAAGCACCTGTAATAGCAACAGGGGGTGTAATATCGGTAAAGCTGGTACCACCATTCACCGTTTTCATCAGAGAATTGCTAGTTAACCCAACTACTGTATATATGCGATTGGTGTCTGTAAGGCAAATTTTTTCCCTGAAAAGCTGATTTGTAAAAGTATATACCACTCTTACTGTTAAACCATTATCATCACTCCTGATCAATGAATTTTTCCAGATATCTCTTGTTGCTTGCGGCACACTACTAGGATAACCTCCTGCATGATGCGTAATTAAAGTGTGATAGAGGTTAGGATGAAATTCCATGGTATTGAAATAACTATAGATACCACCGGGGTCAATTTGCTGCGTACCATTGGTGTAAGTTTTTATACCGGTACGGGTTACATGATAACTGTCGTAACCTTGAGAATAAGCGCTTACACTGTCTAATGGATTAAAATCAGAGTTGCCTTGATCGGCACCCAATACAGTGTACCATCCACCAGCAGCTTCATATTCTCTTAACATCAGCGGACCATGGTTGCAACCTGCAGCAAGTATATCGGATTTAAAAGCGGAACCAAAACCCCAAAGTTCATGATTGGAAATGCTGTTGCTAACGATGGAAAAATTATTACCATTATCTGTAGAAACATATGCAGAGCCATCTGTACCAAGCATAACTTTTCCATTCATCATAAAAACACCTCTTAAGTCTGAGTGAACCGAAGTAGTAGAAGTTAAAAAGCTGGCGCCGTTATTAATGGAGTACTGTACATTTTGCTGGCTGTATGAACCCCATGCAATTTTATTTTCATCATTAAGGTCCATTGCAATATCGCCATGGTGTAATGATGTTTTAGAACCGTAAGCAGTGTTAACCCCATCTATCATATTGATACGTTGCAATAAGATGTTGCCCGTGGCAACATCCAGTTTATACATTTGAACAGCAGTATGAACGTATGCACTTGTACCACTTCCAATTAAAATATACACTGCGCTGGTATTATTTGTTGCGGTACAAATTTTTGACCAGCCTGTAAAAGTTCCCGTAGCAGTAGCATCTAATGTAAGTGTCTTAAACAAAGAAAAAGTTAAACCTGCGTCCACTGACTTATAAACGTCAACGTAATTTTGATTATCACCCCTGTCAGTAAAGTATACATTGTTGTTATTGTTATTATCCCAATCCAACACTTCACTGTTCAAATTACTATCCCAGATGCTGAAGTCCTTCAATCCAGTTTTAACAACTACCCATGTACTACCACCATCGGTTGTACGATAAATAGAAGTACCCCATCTTGCAACAACAATATTAGCATTAGTGGGAGATACGGCAATATCATAGGCTTTTCCGGTAAAATTTGTTTTGTTAAGAGCAGTCACACTCCAGCTCATGCCACCATCGGTAGATTTTATAACTGCTGATGCACCGATAGCGTACACTATATTATTATTAGCTTTACACACATCAATGTCAAAATAAGTATCGGCAGGTAAATTAGCATCGGCTAAATGCCATGCAACACCATTATCGGCACTTACCCATAGGCCACCCGTTACAAAGCTGCAAAATAATTTACTGGCATTGGTGGGATCCATTCGTACGCAGTAAGCATAACCACCATTATTACCTAAACCCGAGCCCGAGCCCTGCACAGAATTTCGTGGGCCTAACATGCGCCAGCTTCCAATTGAAGTATCTGTAACTGTTGCTGGTGGCGCAAACTTCGCTTTAGCAAGCTTATTTAAATTTACTGTTGGTTTATTTTGTACTCGTCCCCTTGAATCTAAATAAAAGAGTTTTGTTTTAAGCCAGCTCAATCCATATTCTTTTGGAGCACTGCTTTCTGATGGGTGTTTTTTAAAATAATCATCATAAGCTTTTTTAACAACAAAATAATTTACTCTGGGCTGATGCATTAATTTAAACCACAATTGCTTTGAGTGCTGCATTGCAGTTTCTATATCTTCATTTTCATCTTCATCTTGATCTTCTTTTTCTTCTTTAATGACTGTTTGACTTTTAGTATTTGTTTTTTGACTTAATGCTGCCTGGCTGAGGCATAACAAAAAAGCAAGTGTGACAAAATAGACTTGTTTCATTTTTGTACAGTAGTTTTTTTTGAAGGATTTTTAAATGATTGTTTTGGTATAACCGGATTTAAATCTACTGCTGTTTTAGTGAGGAAAAAATTTACTCGCAGCTACAATTGTAATTTTTGCATTACGCAATCGTTTGTTTTGTAAAAACAAACGATTGCGTGATTTATTAAGGTTTTTTAAAAAATTGTAAGTGCCTTAAACGGGTGAGTCATAAAAAGGGCTGTTACAAAGAAGAACTACGCACAACACAAACGATTGCGTGAAATTATTTATTTCAAAGCAGACATTTTAACTTTATGCCTCGTTGTTTTCATATATAACTGTGGAGAACAATTTTAATACTTACAATAAAATGAATGATTGCCTCTGCTAACTATACTACTCTATAAAAATCAGGCGGAAAAAATGGAAGATCTCTTTAAAAAGAAAATTCTTATTGATAATTGAACAAAATGTATAAATAAATGCCAGTTTCAAGAAAAAAATTTATCAGCTTACTGGGTGCAGGTGCAGGGTTATCCGTACTACCTGGTGTTGGATTTGCAAATTCAGTATCAGAAAAAATCAATAAAGAAGGCCTGCAGCCACTACCACTAAAAAAGAAAACGTTCATCTCCTACAGATATTTTTTGCCTTGGGCGCCCGAATGGGGCGATCAAAAAATGGCTGATACACGCCTGGAAGAATTAATAGCTTTTGGCCACCAAGCAGGAATAAATAGTTTTCAGTTTTTTGTCAATACACCCAAATCAAGTTATTATATTTTACCTCCCAATGTAGAAAGCCAGGCAACATGGATCAAATGGATGGTTGAGGTGGTTGCGCCACGGATCCGTAAAGAAGGTTTTGGCCTGGAGTTGAATTTTCAAGAGCTTTTGGGAGCTAACACTGGAAATACTGATCTAACTCCATTTTATCGTTGGAAGCAATATATGGTGGATTACAATGGTGCAACTTCAAAAGGAACACCTTGCCCCGAGGATAAATTATTTCGTGAAGACATCAGTAAAATGTTACGGGGTTGGGCAAGCCTGAAACCAGATATTTTTTGGATAGACGATGATTTTCGCCTGCACAATCATAGCACAGGAGGTATGTTCTGTTATTGTTCAGCGCATCTGAATAAATTTGCAACTTTAACCGGCACAAACTATACCCGTGAAGAGCTATTGAAAGAAATATTGCAGCCTGGTAAACCATCTGAATTGCGCAATAAATGGCTGGATTTTTTGGGTGATTATATGGCAGACTTTGCAAAATGGATAGCTGATGAAATACATGCCATTTCGCCTGAAACCAGAGTTGCCCTAATGACTTCGGGAACAAATATTCATTCTTTAGAAGGGCGTGACTGGAAGAAAGTATTGAGCAATTTTGCAGGTAAACATAAACCATTGATTCGTCCAACTTTTGGGTTATATACAGGAACAAGTTCTGCCCCAAAGGCTTTATCAAGTGGATTAAAAGATATTATCTCACAGCTACAGGTAGTCGAACAATCTTTAGGCGAAAACAACTGTGATTTTGCACCTGAACTGGAGAATACACGATATACAACCTGGTCAAAATCCTCAGCTCATTCTACACATTCATTAATTATGGGACAATTGATGGGCTTGCCGATGATCACAACTGCTGTGAATGATTTAGATGGTTCACCTCTTTCAGAAGAACCAAGCCTGGTACCTCTATTTAGAAATGCACGTCCACGAATGGAAGCCATAGCGGAGTTGGAATTGAAATCATGGCCAATACAAGGCATTGTTTCTTTGAGTGATAAAGATGCAGCCCGAATGACGCATCTTGCCGGTAAAGCGAGTTATGGTGATATGGCACCTTCGGGTAAATTGGAGAACCCGATATTCGACATGGGTATACCATTTAATTATATGACAGCAGGCAATGCAGCAAAATCACGTTATCCTGTACTGTTAGAAGCAGCTTCTGTGTGGTATGCCAATGATGATGAAATGAAAAAAATATTATCAGGCTCAGCCCTTGTTACCAGTGGTGCAGCACGAATGATTATTGACCGTGGTTTTGGTGATTTGTTAGGTGTCAAAGTAGGTGAGCACCATAACAATACCATTCAGTCGGAAGAATATGAAGATAATGTACTGCCTAATGTAAATAAGATTCGTGTGCCACATAGAGGCTCAGACTGGGATGAATTACAGGTCATCGACAACAATGCAATTGTGGCGAGTTATTTTTCAGATTTTCTCGGTCAGCAACATATTGGAACGGTGGTTTATAAGAATAGCGCAGGTGGACGTATTGTAATTTATGCACAGAATTCAGATATGCAGGGCGGTTTATTTGGTAGCCATGCCCGATTACGTTGGTTGCATGGAGTACTTAACTGGCTAAGTGATGGAAATTATCAAGCACTTCCAATATTGCCACATCATGGCATCTCTTTATTGAAAAAGAAAAACGACAACACATTTATGTATAGTATCTGTAACCTGGGAACTGATGTATTAACAGTATTTAAGTTGCACTGGAAGGACGCTTACAGTTTTAAAAATATCAAAATGCTAAAGAGAGATGGTAGCTGGAAACAAATAAACTTCAATATCGATGTGGATAAAAAGGATATGAATCCCATCATCAAATTTGATTGCAATTTGGGTGTAATGGAATGGTTGGTTTTGGTAGTATCTAAATAAAATTTACACCTAATGAGATATTTGTGTCTAATGCAAAAGAATTATTATATCTTCTTTGGAAATTATTGATGAAGATATTGTCTTTGAGAATTTTAATTTTTTATAAAGCTGAACAATGAAAACCTTAGTCTTATTATTCTTTTCTCTTTTTTATTCATTTATAGCTACGCTTACTGCACAAACACCTGCAACATCAAAAGTGTGGACTTCTGATAACGGTGATGGAACTTTCAAAAATCCATTGTTGTGGGGCGATTGGCCCGACCCTGATTTTATCCAGGTAGGGGATGAATTTTATTATGTTTCCACCAGCATGCATTATGTACCCGGCTGCCCAATTCTTAAATCTAAAGACATGGTCAATTGGGAAATGGCGGGCTATGCAGTTGATCAATACAAGGAAGATCCACGTTACAACCTGCAGGGTGGAGAAATGTATCTCAGGGGTTCCTGGGCATCAACAATCCGTCATCATAACGGTTTGTTTTACGTGGGCTTTTGTACACCAAATTGGGACAAAGAAAAAGGCCACTTTTCTATTTGTACCGCAAAAGATATAAAAGGTCCATGGACAAGAACAATCTTTCCTGAATATTTATACGACCCCGGTTTGTTTTTTGATGATAATGGTAAAGTGTATGTTGCACATGGACAACAAAAACTTTTTATAACAGAATTAAATGCAGACGGATTATCAGTAAAAACACCTCAAAGGGAGATCTATAATAACCGTGATTATCCTTACCTGGAAGGGTCCCATTTATACAAGATCAATGGAAAATATTATATTTTAGGATCTTCCGGCGGTACAAAAGGCCGGGAGGTTTGTTTGCGGTCGGATAGTATTTACGGGCCTTACGAATCGAAAGTAGTGATACATGACGATAATGGATACCCTGAGAATTTTTTGCACCAGGGAGGAATGTTACAAAAGAAAGACGGTTCCTGGTGGTTTATTATTATGCAGGATCGTGGGCCAATGGGCCGGGTACCTAATCTTGAACCTGTTACCTGGGTAGATGGATGGCCAATGCTGGGGGTGGAAGCCAAAGGGGTTGCAACATATAAAAAGCCAAACGTTGGTAAAACTTATCCCGTAAAAGTTCCAGCAACATCCGATGAATTTAATCAAACCTCACTTGGTTTACAATGGCAGTGGAACCATAATCCTGATAATGAAAAATGGTCGTTAACCCAAAGAAAAGGATATATGCGTTTGCATGCTTCGTATGCAAGTGATTTAACAATGGCACGCAATACTCTTACACAAAGAGTCCAGGGACCTGCTTCAGAAGGAACTGTAGAAATGGATGTATCAGGTTTGAAAGATGGAAACGTTGCAGGCTTTGGTATTTTCCAATCACCTTATGCCTATATAGCTGTGCGGAAAGAAGCCAAAGGAAATACTTTGATGATGGTAAATAATGGGAAAGTGATTGACAGCATTAATAATTTTACGCCCAACAAAATTTGGTTAAAGGCAAATGCTACACATATTGGTTTTGTTGCGTCATTTTCATACAGCGTAGATGGAAAAAAATTTATTCCATTCGGTAATCAGTTAAATATGGCACTAGGTTATGACTGGACAGCCAATCGTTTTGCATTGTTGAACTATAGTACTAAGAAAGAAGGAGAAGGAGGTGCTGCAGATTTTAACTGGTTCCGTTTTAAAGGCGAAAATAATTATGTGGCACACAATGAAATTTCTTATAACAGCAATAGTTTGAAAATAGGGAGAAAGGAAGTCTTCATCTATAGTGCAGCATTTCATTATTTCCGCTGCCCGAAAGAATTATGGCGGGATAGGTTTCAAAAAATAAAAGATGCTGGATTTAATACAGTTGAAACTTATATTCCCTGGAACTGGCACGAGCGAAATATGCCGAAAAGCATTAATGATCAATCGCAATTCAATTTTTCCGATCTTAAACAATGGTTGGATATGGCTCAAAATGAATTTGGATTATATACGATAGTGCGTCCAGGACCATTCATTTGTGCAGAATGGGCCGGTGGCGGCTACCCGAGGTGGTTAGCAAAATTTAGACCGGATGTAAAAGACTTTTGGCTGAGAAGCAGTAATCCAGAATATTTAAAATGGAGCGAACATTGGTATAATGCAGTATGTAAATTTATAGCAGGCGAACAGGTGACCAACAAAAAGATAGGTGAGAAAGGGATCATCATGGTGCAGATAGAAAACGAATACGACGCTCACGATAACCCCAACAAAATCCCTTACTTACAAACTTTATACAATAGTGTAAGAAAAGCCGGTGTAAATGTTCCTGTATTTACCTGCTTAACTTCACAATGCAGAAATAGCAGTGACAGCGTCCTGAAAAATGTTTTTGACTGCGATAATTATTATGTGGATTTGAATGATGCCGTCAGCTGTGCTAAGCGTATGAGCGATTTAAAGCATCAGCAACCAAAGGCTCCGGGATTTGTTACAGAACTGCAGGGGGGATGGTTTTCTACAGTAGCAGGACGTTTAAGTGAAGAGCATTATTCCGATGCCAAACATTTTTATGCTGTTGGCATGATGTCAATTTTGGGTGGCGCAACAGGTTTGAATTATTATATGATTTATGGTGGTACCCATTTTGCAGGCTGGGCCGCAAGAGGGCAAACTACTTCTTACGATTATAATGCAGCTATCAGGGAAAACGGTTCATTATCTAAAAAATATTATGCAGCAAAAAACCTGGGTGATTTTATTAAAACTTACCAGCAGCAGTTAATTCATTCAAAGGGTGGCATATGTACTTTGGAGAATGTTCCCAATGAAGTTGTGGGTGGTATTCGAATTGCTGCTGATGGAACGAAGTTTGTGTTTTTGCATAACAGCTCTGCAAAAAAGAAACTGTCGGGTAATGTGCTTGTAAAACCGGGAGTGGATGCAGCTTCAGGAAAACCAATGTATAACGTAGATCAAAATGAAAAAAAGGTGTTGATAACGGCTGATGCTACAGCAAAAAATGAATTGGCCGCACAACCATCGTTTGAAATAAATTATGAATTAGATTCTCTGGAAACAAAAGTATTGATCATTGCTCCAAAGAATTCTCCTGATAAGGGTGTATGGTGGAAACTAACTGACGAACCTGCAATAAATAAAGACGAGCATAAAGCAGCCCAGCATATTCGAATTACTACAGTACTACGCCATGATGAAGATTATAAGGTTGATTGGAAAACACTTACATCGTCGGTGTCGTTACCCGAATTAGGAATAAACGATTGCCGTTATACACTTTATCGTTCGCAGTTTTCATTAACCGAAAATGACGTTCAGCAGTTTTCAAAATTATTATTCAATACTTTTTCACGTGATATTCTAAACGTGCAGGTGAATGGCAAAATAGCTTCCCGTATTTATCCAGCCGAAAAGTGGGCGGCACAAGTGTGGCGTGATGTAAACAAATCATTTAAGCAGATTACTGACAATGATTATGATAACAGGTTTGATATAGATGGCTTGTTACAAAAGGGAAATAACGAAATTGTAGTGGTGTACGAAAACATCGGGCACGAGCATGGCTATTTTCCCATGGAAGAATTATGCGGTATTAAAAAAGCAGGATTGTCAACCAATGATTCTGTTGTTCAAAAACAACTGCAGTGGCAAGTGGCAACTGATCTGGCAGGTGTCCGGCAAGGTTATATGAATCAACAGTTGGAAACCAGTAAGTGGAAAGCAATAGCATTAGATACCAGCTTTATCATTTTACGAAAAGGAAATAATATACAACCGAAAGCTAAGCAAGATGCGTTATTTACATGGTACAGAACAACCTTTGAGTTGCCTGACAATGCTGATAAGGCAACTACCTGGCGGCTTTTGATCAACGCATCTGGAAACGGATATATTTATTTGAACGGGCACAACATTGGACGTCACTGGGAACAGGGCCCTCAGCGTGAATATTATTTACCGGAATGCTGGTTGCATTTTGGTAAAAATAAAAAAAATGTGATCACGCTGGGATTAAGGCAAACCAGTAACGGAGCCGCTATAAGGGGAATGGAAGTTGCAAACTACGATTAAATGTTTTTGTACAGTGAAAAATGCAACAACATCAATTTTAAAATATTTATTCATTTATATAAACTTACCATGGGTTTAAAATTTAGTAAGCTTTTTATTATCGTTTTATTTCAATGTGGGTATTTGTGTGCGCAACAGCCCAATCCATTTCCTGCAAAAGATTTTATCTATAAAAAAGGCTGGATCGATTTCAATAAGAACAATAAAAAAGATATTTATGAAGATCCTTCTCAACCGATAGAAAAACGCATAAATGATTTGCTATCGCAAATGACGCTGGACGAAAAATCTTGTCAATTGGCTACCTATTATGGCCATGGAAAAGTATTAAAGGATAGTTTGCCAACAATTGAATGGCTGCAGTTGATCTTGAAAGATGGTATTGCAAACATAGATGAGCACATTAATAATACACCACGAATTAAAGAAAATGAAACTCCATTTAATAATGCCACTGCATTAAAAGAAACCCAGCGTTTTTTTGTTGAGTATACAAGGCTTGGTATCCCTGTTGATTTTACCAATGAAGGTATTCGGGGTTTATGTGCAAGGCACGCTACCAGTTTTCCATCAATGAATGCATTGGGCTGCACCTGGGATAAAGAGCTGGCATTGCAAGAGGGAAAGGTAGAAGGGAGAGAAGCCCGTGTTCTTGGATATACTAACGTTTACGCACCCATACTTGATGTAGTAAGGGATCAGCGATGGGGTAGATGGGAAGGTGCTATTGGAGAAGATCCTTTTTTGGTAGCACGTATAGGTGTGGCAATGGCAAAAGGTATTCAGTTGGAACATGTTGTTTCTACGCCCAAGCATTTTGTTGGTTATGGCGATAGCAAAGGCGCACGCCAGTGGGATGCACGTACCGACCCACACATAACGCCGTCTGAAATGTATTACATTCACGAGTACCCTTTTCGCAAAGTTTTTCAGGAAGCTGGTGCTTTAGGTGTAATGAGTTCTTACAACGATTACAATGGCGTGCCCATGGCAGGCAATTATTTTTATCTTACCACCAAGCTTAGAAAAGAAATGGGCTTTAAAGGATATGTTGTTTCTGATAGTTATTCGGTAGAAAGGCTTTCTGATATTCATCATGTGGCTGCTGATCATAAAGAAGCATGCCTGCTTGCACTTAAAGCAGGTTTAAATGTGAGAACCGATTTTAATGAACCTAATGAGTACATCAATAATATCAGGTCATTGGTAAAAGAAAAGAAGATACCTGTTGAGCGGATCAATGAGCTGGTGAGAAATGTATTGTATGTTAAATTTTGGTTGGGGTTATTTGATCAGCCCTATACAAGTGATCCGGCTGAAGCACAAAAAATTGTTGCAGGAAAAGAGCATTTGAATATTGCATTGCGTGCATCAAGAGAATGTTTGGTATTGATGAAAAATGACAACAGTATTTTACCATTGAAAAATACTATTAAAAAAATTGCGTTGATAGGCCCCAATGCCAACAGCAATAATTACGTGCCCACACATTACGGCCCCATGGATTATACATTCACCAGTGTGTATGATGGGTTAAAAAAAGTATATGAAAACGACAGCGTTGAAATTAAATATGCAAAAGGGATTGATCTAGTATCAAAGGGATGGCCCGAAAATGAATTGATACCAGATACATTAACAACCAAGGAACAAAAATCTATACAGGAGTCTGTTGAAATTGCTTCGCAAAGCGATGTTATAGTGCTTGTATTGGGTGATGGTACAAGTACCTCGGGTGAAAGCCGTACCAGGAGCAGCTTGGATTTACCCGGGCACCAGGAACAATTATTGGAAGCGCTTGTAAAAACCAATAAGCCTGTTATTTTGGTTCTAATATGGGGAAGGCCTGCTACCATCAATTTTGCCAATAAATATTGTAAAGCAATTTTAGGCGCTCCTTATCCCGGGGCACAAGGTGGATTAGCTATCGCTGAGGCTTTGAAGGGTGATTACAATCCGGGAGGAAAACTAAATGGAACATGGGTAAAAACTGTGGGCCAGTTACCTTACAATATTCCCACAAAACCCAATGCCAATTATGAACCCATGAATAACTATACGGTTGCGAATAAAGGATTACTGTATTGCTTTGGATTTGGGTTATCCTATACAAAATTTGCATACGACAGTATTACAGTAGATAGTATAAAAACTAAAACAGGAAATGTTGCAGTAGGTTGTAAAATAACCAACACCGGAAATGTAGCGGGAGATGAAGTAATACAGTTATACATAAACGATGTTGTTAGTTCCACTACAACTTATGAAAAACAGCTGCGTGGTTTTGAACGGATACATTTGCAACCCGGAGAATCTAAATGGGTGCAGTTTAAAATTGTTCCCGATGACCTTGTATTGATCAATGCAGATAATAAAATTGTTGTGGAACCTGGAGAATTCAAATTGATGATCGGTGCTTCCTATGATGATATCAGGTTACAAAAAAGTTTTTTTGTAACAGGTGGTTCTTCTGAAAAACAAATTTCAGAAAAAAAGTTACTATGAAGAAATCGAAAATGATGAGGGATACAGATACCGAGAAATAAAATATACGGCATCTACAATTCATTCTTTATGGCTTCGATCTGTGCAGGTGTAAGCATTTGATTATATACTTTTAGATCCTTGATTTTACCAATAAAAGAATTGCTCTTATCTCCAATAGTTTTTAAAGGAAAGAACAATGTTTTCATTATCCAGATAGAATCGTTTTTGTCATTGATCCGTATTTTTTCCCGGCTAAGTTTTTTTACCAGTTTTCCATTAAGATAAAGGGTAGTGGAATTGTTGTCACCTGTAATGGCAATACTACTCCATTTACCCTTCGGTATTTCTGTACCAAAATCATAGTGCTTACCCTCCCTGGAAAATCCAATATACGAAGTGCTGCCTTGCTGTAGTTTAACCACAGCATGGTTTGATTGAAAGAGTATAGCATCCGCAGTATTTTTTGTAGCGGGAAACAAGGAGAAGCTTACAGTATAATTATAGCCAATTTCATTTACCGGTAGTTCTGCATAACTATTGCTGTTTTCAAAATGTAATGATTTGCTGTTGCCTTCGGTTATGTAATGTGCATTGTGTAGCCGTATCATAGTATCTGTTCCTTTCATTGCATAATTAATAACTAAAGAATCTTTCCCGGGAATTTTTCCTCTTAAATTCAATCCCGGCGCTTCATTGAGAGTAGCTGCTTTTAATGCAAATTCGGTGTATCGCAGTGAGGTATCGGTTCCGCTCCACATTTTTTGGCTGAGCACCTGGATGGATGGAAATACCCTGTCAGTAACATCCTGGGCGGTAATGCCATTCTTTGCAACATCATTCCAAACAGCAAACATACCACCCCTCACAAAAGGATCTCCCATATTAAAAGTAACATCGCCAATGGTAACAGGCTCCCAGTTATTGTATAAATATTTAAGGTTTAAGTAATCGTAATAATAGCCTGCCGCTGGTACAATGTACAATAATCCATCGGGTGTGCTGATCAGTGGATAACCTAATTTTTTCATTTCTATAGGTTCTGCGTAGCCGTTATACCAGGCATTCATGGTTACACCTTTTGAGGTAACAGGCGTATTGCCTTTTGCATGGGTTAAAGCTCCCCATACCCTCACTTCTTTACCAAAACTTTGTACATATTTTATAAAGTGGTCAGTAAATTTTCTAAAAGCCTCTGATTCTTTTTTATTGTATTCATCTGTTCCTATATGCACTTCCTTATTTCGGAAAACCGGCGATTTACCTTGCAGGTATTCTTTAAATATATTTTCAATGATGGTGTATGTTTCAGGATTATTTAAATCTAGATGATCGCTTCCATATTGTTTACTGGCAATTTGCGGAAAGGCTTTGGAAATAGCCAGAGAATGCGCAGGTACATCAATTTCTGGAATGATGCGTACCGCAAAATCTTCTGCAAGTATCTGCAGGTCGATAAATTCTTTTTTGGTATAAAATTCTCCTTTGGTAGGCAGTTGTGGATAGGTATCATTTTGCAACCTGAATCCAGAATAAGTGCTATCCCAGTTAGAATTATAATGCCTTGGAAAAGCATTGTCACTGAGATGCAGTTGAAAGTCGCCCATTTTATAGTAAGACATCATCTTTACATAATCCCTCAGCACATCTATTGTAAAATATTTTCTGCCAACATCCAGCATAAATCCTCTTACTTCATATTTGGGATAATCTCTTGAAACGCCCCTGGTTAAACTATGATGATCTGCTGCTTGTTCTAATAACTGCAAAATGGTCCTGGTGCCCCAAAAAGCACCACGGTACGCAGCTGCTTTAATAGATACCATATCCTTAATGGAAAGTAAATAACCTTCTTCGCCTAATTCTTCTTTATTTCCTGCAAGTGAAATAAAAATATCTCCCGGCAGTGGCGTACCTGTAATAACAACGGGCCTTATTTTGCACAGCTCACTGATATCGTTCTGAAATATTTTTGCAGCTTTCATTAAAGTAGCAGCATATTTTTTATCTATTACAATTCTTGATTTACCGGTTAATATAGTATTACCTTTATCACCATGCCATTCTCTTAAAGCTGGTATTACAAAAGGTTTGCTGTTTATGCCAATGTTATTGTATTGGCCATCCACTTTTACAGCACATGGTATTTCCATAAAGGCACTGTCCTTGTTCTTTGTTACTTTAAATAATAAATTAACTGTAACGTTATTTAACGGCCTGAAGATCTTTCCTGATTTCGTTATTACCGAAAGATTGTCTGATCCAACCAGTTGGATAGAATATCCGGCAGGTTCGTTAGGCACTTTATATCTGGTATCGTCTTTAGAAATTGATGTAGTGAATACAATTTTTTGCGAGAGATTAGCTGAATCATATTTACTCAGTACAGTTTGGGCGTTTCCATTAAAGTTTGAAAGAAGCAGTATTATCACTACTGCGTACCTGGTATTGATCATGGTGGTTAATTAAGATTGATAATTGAAGCGGATATAAAAATAGCCGTGATTGGCCAATAAAAACTACGCAATCGTTTGCTTACCGAATTTGATTGTTTAATAAGTAAATTACGGCTGTATGTTTACAATTTCTTGGATAGATAATAAGAAATATTGTAAGATACAGGATGCCTGGTTTTCTAAATTACTTATCCGGTTTAAGAGAAAAAATGTTTATCCCAAAAAAGAATCCATTCTCAGTAAGAATAAAATTGCTTGTGCTTGCTGTAAGTATATTGTTGATGAACAATGTTACAGCACAGGATAAAACTGTTTCCGGCAAGGTTACAGATGTCTGGATCGTTGTAAAAAGCCATTTCGATCTTGGCTTTACCGATCTGGCCGAAAATGTTTTTCAACGGTATCGTACAGAGATGATGGATAAGTCGCTTAAAGTGATGGAAGCCAATAAAGGATTGTCAAAAGAAAATCAATTTGTATGGACAGTACCGGGCTGGCCGTTATATGCACAGATGCTGGGTCCCAAACAAGATTCACTAAGAAAAATAAAAATTGAGCAGGCAGTGAAGGATGAAATGCTGACACCACATGCACTTGCTTTTTCTACACATACAGAATCGCAGGACCTGGAAGACCTTGTACGCAGCCTTTCATTCAGCAGCAATGTTTGCAGGCAGTACGGTCTCCCCATTCCCATTGCAGCAAAGATGACCGACGTTCCTTCGCACAGTTGGGTGCTTCCAACTTTATTATACCATGCAGGAATAAAATTTTTACATATAGGAGTTAATCCCGCCAGCCAATATCCACGTGTGCCTCAACTATTTTGGTGGGAGGGAGCCGACGGCTCAAAAGTGTTGTGTAGTTATACAATTGATTATGGCAGCAGTTTTTTCCCTGCGGCAGATTGGCCCTGCAAAAATTATTTGTGTATGATAATGGCTGGTGATAACCATGGCCCGCCGGCAATAGCGGAAGTTGCAAAATGGAAAAAGCAATACAAGGAAAAAATGCCCAACGTAAAAGTGCATTTCGGAACACTGGATGATTTTGCAAAAGCAGCGCTTTCAGAGAACCCTGAATTGCCTGTTGTAAGAGGTGACATGCCCGATACCTGGATTCACGGCATCATGTCTATGCCACGGGCTACTAAAGTGGCAAGGGATACACGCCCTTTAGAACCGGCGCTGGAAACATTTGATACGCAACTTCGTTGTTGGGGCCTTAAACCCGGATCAGTATCAAAATTACTTGCTGATGCTTATGAACAAAGCTTACTGTACAGCGAACACACCTGGGGCATGAATGCAGAGTATGGACCCAGGTATTTATATGGAGAAGATTGGAAGAACTGGCTGACAGAAATGGAAAAAGACCCCCTTCCTGCTGATGGCGATTACTCAAAGCTGCAACGGGGGAGCAAACGCAAATGGATGCAGTCTTACGATGACCACAGGAACTATGCCAATAAAGCTGCTACAATTATAAACACGGCATTTGATTCAAGGCTTCAATTACTTGCTTCCTCAGTTAAAATAAAAGAAAAAAGTATAGTTGTTTATAATGCACTTCCCTGGAAAAGGTCAGGCATTGTAGAAGTGGAAGGAGAAAAAATATTTGTTGAAGACGTGCCTGCAAATGGATATAAAACCATTCCTTTCAAGGTAAGTAAAACAGTTCAGCAAACAGCTTCGCAGGTAGAAACAAAATATTTTATTGCAGCGTTCGATCTTGAAAGAGGAGGAATACACTCTTTAATTGATAAAAGATCGGGTAAAGAACTGGTTGATCAGTCAGGCGCTTATGTGTTAGGGCAATTCATGCACGAACGGTTTAGCACAAACGAAGTATACGATCGTTTTTTTAATAAATATTCCCGTATAAAAGACGGCTGGGGCCTGGATGATATTGGTAAGCCAGGTATGCCGGATGCATCAAAAGTTCCTTATCTCGCCACTACTCCCGCAGGTTGGAAATTAAATGCTGTTCAATCAGAAACAGAAGAGCGCATTACACTTACAGCTACTGATACCAAAGGTTTGGCAAAAGGATATACACTCACATTTACATTTCCTGCTAACATGCCATATATTGACGTTATGTGGAATGTAGATACAAAAACTGCAGACAAACAACCGGAAGGTGGTTGGCTTTGCTTCCCTTTTAATATTAAACAATCAAAATTTACAGTGGGGCGGTTGGGAGCCCCTATTGATCCTGCAACCGATATTGTTCCTGGCACCAACCGCCATTTATATGCTGTTACTACAGGAGTTGCTGTTAATGGAAAAAATGGAGGGGTGGGGCTTTGCCCAATAGATGCGCCGCTGATTTCATTGGATGAGCCGGGCCTATGGCATTGGAGTATGGATTTTGTTCCAAAAAAGCCAACGGTATTTGTAAACCTGTATAATAATATGTGGAATACCAATTTTCCCTTGTGGCAAGACGGTTCATGGAGTGAGCAAGTTAGAATTTGGCCAATAGAAAAAAGTATTCCGGTAACTGAAGATTTGGCTGTTCGTTCCTGGGAGGCACGTTTACCATTACACGCTGCAATAGCAAATAATATAGAGGGCAAGTTGCCCCCATCAAAGTCTGGATTAACTGTTTCCAGGAAAGCAGTATTGGTGACTGCTTTCGGTGATGATTTCAATGGTAATAAAGGAACGCTGTTGCAATTATGGGATCAATCCGGAATTTCGGGGCTAGTGAAAATAAATTTACCTGCAGGAATGAAGGTTACAAAAGCAGTGGCTGTTAATCTCCGGGGAGAAAAGTTGAATATGCCAGTTATAAAAATTGTGAACAATCAATTTTCTTTTCTACTACATCAATTTTCACCAGCAAGTTTTATAATGGAATAAAATAAATACGGTAAATGGAAAAGTGCAACGGGACTAGAATCGACAGGTTAATATTAAAGTACAATTTGTTCAGAAAGAACATGTTTCAAAAAAATAGGATGGCGAATTATCAACGTTTTTTTTTAGCATGGGCGATGATCATCTTGCTTCATATCAACAATGCATATGCGCAGGTTACACCAATAAAAAGAATGGGTGCAGTGAATACGACTTCTTTTGATGAGGGATGGCTTTTTGAAAGATATGGGTTGCAGGCTGATGGAACAAGAAATGAAGAGCCTGCAGGTTTGGAAGCGGCAACTTATCATGATGAAAGCTGGCAAAAGAAAAAATTGCCGCATGATTGGGCTATTACCGGGCCATTCAGGATTGAGCTGGAAGGCTCAACAGGTAAATTGCCCTGGAAAGGGATTGGATGGTATAGAAAACATTTTAGGGTTCCATTGACAGATATTAATAAAAAGATTTTTATAGATTTTGATGGAGCTATGGCTAATGCAAAGATCTGGCTCAATGGAGTATATGTTGGCACCTGGCCTTATGGTTATACTTCTTTTAGGATGGATTTGACGCCTTTCATTCAACAAGGAAAAGAAAATGTTATAGCCGTTCGTCTTGATACAGAGCAGTGGGATTCCCGTTGGTATCCCGGTGCTGGAATTTATCGTCATGTGTGGCTGGTAAAAACGGCTCCTGTACACGTAGCGCATTGGGGTACTAATATTACTACACCACAGGTCAATGATAAAAAAGCCGTTGTTCATATTGCAGTAACTGTGAACAACGAATCAGCTCAGGCAATTAAAGCGATTGTGAACACTATATTGTTTGAACTGGACACTTTAAATAAAACCTCCGTAAAAGTTGCAGTAATGAAAGCGGTAACGCTGAATCTTAATGCAGGGGAACAAAAGATACTTGAATCTGAAACGGCAGTATTGAATCCCAAGCGGTGGGATATTCAATCTCCAAATAGATATATGGCGCAAACTTCCATTAGCATAAATGGAAAAATAATTGATACTTACAATACAGTTTTTGGTATTCGTACGCTGGAGTTTACTGCTACAAATGGATTTTTATTGAACGGCAAACGGGTTCAGGTACACGGAACATGTAACCATCATGATTTGGGGGCACTTGGCGCAGCTTTTAATTTGAGTGCATTAACACGTCAATTAAAAATGCTGAAAGAAATGGGATGTAATGCCTTGCGTACTTCTCATAATCCACCAGCGCCTGAATTGCTGGAACTGGCGGATAAAATGGGTTTCCTGGTTTGGGATGAAGCATTTGATGTCTGGAAAAAAGGGAAACGAAAAAATGATTATAATAAATTGTTTGATGAGTGGCATGAAAAAGACCTGGCAGCAATGATACACCGTGACAGAAATCACCCCTCTGTTTTTATATGGTCGATTGGCAACGAAGTGATGGAACAAAGAGATGTAGAGATTACCAAACATCTTGCGGATATTGTACACCGTGAGGATCCCACACGCCCTGTTTCAAATGGGTATAATGATCCGGATGGAGGACGAAGTTCGGGTGCGGCTATGGCATTGGATATTATGGGTGTAAATTACTTTTTTAATCAACAAGCTAAATGGGATGGAGATTTGCGTTATGCAAATAAACCTACCATCGGTAGCGAAACAACTTCGTGTATTACTTCCCGTGGTGAATATTTTTTTGGACCAAATCAATACCAGGACTGGCAGATATCATCTTATGATCTTGCAAAACCCGGTTGGGGTTCATTACCTGATGAACAATTCAGAACCAATGCAAAGTATCCGAATTTGCTGGGGGAATTTGTGTGGACAGGCTTTGATTATTTAGGAGAACCCACTCCTTATAATTCGGATGAAACCAATTTATTGAACTTCAGAAATGATCCGCGTAAAAAAGAAGTATTGGAACAACAACTGGAACTGATCCGGAAAAAAAATCCACCATCAAGAAGTAGCTACTTTGGTATTATTGACCTTGCTGGTTTTCCCAAGGATCGTTTTTACAGTTACCAGTCCCAGTGGAGGCCAGATCTTCCAATGGCACATATCTTTCCTCACTGGAACTGGCCAGATCGCATTGATTCTATAATTCCCATACATGTTTATACGTCAGGTGATGAAGCAGAATTATTCTTAAATGGAAAAAGCCAGGGTCGCAAAACAATGACTCCAGGAAAAGATTTTCGGTTAGTGTGGGATAGTATACAATATGTACCAGGTGAATTAAAAGTGGTATGTTATAAGAAGGGGCAACTGTGGGCAACTGACATAGTAAAAACAACTGGTAAAATGTCGAAGCTTGTTCTTTCTGCTGACCGTACTGTGATAAGATCAGGTGAAGATGATTATTGTTTTATCACATTAAAAGTAACAGATAAGGATGGTTTGCTGGTACCGCGTTCTCATCCCGCTATAAAGTTTTCTGTAAAAGGAGAAGGAGAAATTGTAGCCACTGACAATGGCGATGCCATTAACCTTGTATCCTTTCAAAGTAAAGAACGTGCTGCATTTAATGGAATGGCATTGGTGATAGTAAAAGCAAAACATGGAGCAAAAGGGAAGTTTATTGTGAAAGCATCAAGCGAAGGCTTAAAAGCGACAACTATAAATATACAGACTAAATAAAATTTTTGAGATTAACCATAATATCGCAGGTGAATAGATAGTGACCGCCTTATTTAACGTTTTTAATCATAAATGAGAGTTTATATGTTTTACTTCTAAAAATGTAGTTGGCTTTTTTTGATTAGAAAAAAAGTGTTCATTATTTATATAAAATAAAATGTCAAACAAAGAGTTAAACATGGAACGACGGAAATTTCTTGGGAATGTTTCCAAAGCAGGCTTGCTGGGGGCATTAGCTGCAACGCCTGCAGCAGCCATGGCTAAACAGATAAAACAGCTTGCAGCCCGGCCTTCAGAAGGCCATGTTTTTCTAGCAAAACCCTATTTGCAAAACCCATCGCCTGAGAGTATGAGTATAATGTGGATCACTAACAAACTCTGTTACAGTTGGGTGGAGTATGGAGAAGAAGGGAAACTGGGCCTGAAAGCACATGAAACAAAGGATGGTTTGGTGAATGCCTATAACCGTGTAAACTGTGTGAAACTGGAGACGTTAAAACCGGCTACCCGGTATAGTTATAGAGTAATGTCGAAAGAGATTACCGATTTTCAACCCTATAAACTTACCTATGGCGAAACCATCAGTAGTGACGTATTTAGTTTTATAACACCTGATCCGAAAGCAGATACAATAAGTTGGTTGGTAATGAATGACATTCACGACCGGCCAAAATCTTTTCTTCATTTGATGAAATTAAATGGTGCCGATCCTTATGATTATGTTTTCTTTAATGGAGATATGTTTGATTATCAAAATGACGAACAACAGATCATCGATCATATGCTGACACCATGTATTGAAAGTTTTGCCAGCAAAGTGCCTTTCTTATTTGTACGTGGCAATCATGAAACAAGAGGAAGGTTTGCAAGGGAATTACAATCTTATTTCAGCAATATTGACGGACAGCATTATTTTACTTTCCAGGCAGGCCCGGTGTTTAATATTGTGCTGGACACCGGAGAAGATAAAGAAGATACACATCCCGTGTATGCAGGCATTGTTGACTTTGACAGTTATCGGCGCCAGCAAGCCCTATGGGTGGAAAAACAGATGCAATCTGCTGCCTTTAAAAAAGCAAAGTTCCGGGTAGTGATGATGCATATTCCGCATTATTATTCCGGCGATTGGCATGGCACTTTACATTGCCGTGAGTTATTTGCCCCTCTATTTGATAAATACAAAATTGATCTTTTTATGGCCGGTCACACACATACCTACGGAGTGTTTGATCCGGTTGCAGGGCAGCACAGTTATCCTATTATCATTGGTGGTGGCCCTGCCGACGGAACTCGTACACTTATTAAAGTGAAAGCAGATAAAAAAGTTTTGCAGTTGAGTATGTTGAAAGATGACGGAACAGAAGTGGGGAAATATTCGATTAAAAGTAAAAGATAAGTAGGGGGGGAGTTATGTACACGCCGCAACCAGATGGTAAAGATTAAATGTAAACACAGAATAAAATATAATAAATATTTTTCAGCAAAATGGGAAAAAAACATGGAACAGGTAAACAGCGGGTAAACGTCTTCATTTTGAAACTGCAATGGTGTTTTATCATGTTGGCGTTGATGTTTGCAAACAAAACACTTGCGCAATCTCAAAAATTTAATACTGGCTGGCAGTATATTGGACAAGAGTTTGCTAACAAGGCAAAAGTAGATTCTTTCCGGCGATTGGGTGCTAATTGGAATGATCAATTTATCATTGAAAAAACAAACCTTGCTGATACTGCAATAGTTACTTCTTTGCAACAGGAATTGTTGCAGTTGAAAGGAAAGCTATGGCAACCTGTCAATTTACCGCATACAGCATTTCCTGAACCATTGATAATTGTAAAACCACGGGAAGGGATAGCCTGGTATAAAAAACAGTTTCCCATTGCAGGCAATCTAAAAGGCAAACGGCTTAGTATTGAATTTGAAGCTGCCATGCAGGTGAGTGAGGTTTGGGTAAATGATCAATACATGGGCCGTTTCACTGGTGGTTACCTGCCTTTTGAAATTGATATTACTAACGTGGTTAAGTATGGGAGTAATAATGAAATTGTAGTGAAGATTAATAATAAAGCCAACCCGGTTGTGCCACCTGGTAAGCCTGTAGAAAAACTGGATTTTATTTATTATTCTGGTATATACAGGGATGTATGGTTGCACATACGTAACCCTGTACACATTACTAATGCCTTAACTGCTAACAAAATTGCAGGCGGAGGGATTTTTATAACCTACCCGCTTGTTACAAACGAGAAAGCTATCATAGAGGTGCAAACCCATATTGAAAATAGCCAGCAAGAACCCTCCAGTTTTACAATAGAACAGGAACTGCTTGACAAGACTGGAAAAAGGGTAGCATTTATCAGTACACCTGTAAATAAACTTAAAGAAAACGTTGATAGCCATTTTGTACAACGATTGGAGTTGCAAAACCCTTCCTTGTGGCACCCGGATCATCCTTATTTGTACAGTTTACGTACAATGGTACGGAACAATAATCAAATGTTAGATGAACAGATAACAAAAATGGGTATACGAAATTTTAGCATCAGCAAAAACGAAGGCTTGCTTATTAATGGAGTACCATTTCATATTACAGGCACTAACCGCCATCAGAATTATCCATATATTGGTAATGCCTTATCTAATGAAGCAAGCTACCGCGATGCCTGGTTGATAAAAGCAGCCGGCATGAATGCGGTACGTACAGCACATTATCCACCCGATCCGTCTTTTTTAGAAGCTGCAGACGAGTTGGGTATCCTTATCATTGACTGTATTCCCGGCTGGCAGTACTACAACAAAAATGTTGCTTTTACTGATCATGTGATGTCTGATATCAGGAATACGATTCGCAGAGACCGTAATCATGCCTGCGTGCTTTTGTGGGAAGTAAGTCTTAATGAAACTTATCCATCTGCATCTTTTCGCTGCCGCCAGGCTGAAGTTGCCCGAAGTGAATGGCGGGGCGGTAATAATTTTTTCACGAGCGGAGATTCTTATTTCACCAAAGCATGCTGGGATGTTCCTTATGATGACTGGAATGGTGATCCGGGAGCCCGGAATAATACAACCTATCCCGATAATGCTTTTCTTATAAGAGAATATGGGGATTATGAGTTTGGCGGCGGAAGCAGTACTACAAGGCAATTAAGGGCTGCCGATGAAAAAGGAATGTTGCAACAGGCATGGAATCTGCAATGGTCGCACAACAAAAACTATGCATTGTATCCAAGAGCTATCGGTGATCTTAACTGGGCATTTTATGATGGCCTTGCCGGAGCTTCAGTTGGCATTGAAGGGTGGGGTGTTGCAGATATTTTCCGCATTCCCAAATACAGTTATTATTTCTATAAAAGCCAACAACCAGTTCGTTTAAATCCGTTACTTCCTTTTGCAAGTGGCCCTGTTGTTTTTCTTGCCACTAACTGGACGCCGCAATCGGATCCTCCAAAAATAGTGGTGTATAGCAATTGCGAAGAAGTTGCCTTATACCTGGATGGGAAATTAGTAGCTAAACAAAAACCTGATAACGGCCCGGAAACTGGTTATGAAACTGAGCTGTCAGATGGCGGCCAACCGTTTAATGGTGGTAATGCCAACCGCTTACTGCATCCACCTTTTACTTTTCACATCACCAAATTTCAATCAGGTAAAATTAAGGCGGTGGGGCTTATTGGAGGAAAGCCGGTGAAGGAGTATAACGTATCAACCCCCGGAAAGTTAGCAGCTTTAAAACTGGAAGCAGCTACAAATGGTAAACCTTTTATGGCAGGCGGTGATGTGATTTTTGTTTATGCAAAAATTACTGATGCAAAGGAACAGATTTTATGGGATGCTAAATTACCGATAACGATTACACTAAAAGGAGATGCAAAATTATTGAGCCCTGTAACAGTAAATGCGGAAGCAGGAATAGCCTCTTTCATAATGCAATCAGGTGCCACAAAGGGTACGGTCACCATCAATGCAACAGGCGGAGGGTTGAAAAGCCAACCATTTGTAATAAAAATTAATTAGTAAATTAATGAGGGATATTTATAGAAAAAGATAGGTAAAATATGTACTATTTTTTTATACCTTGGCTTTTAATTTACCTTAAATGAGTATAAATAAATGATAACAAAAAAAATAGGAAACACCCTGCTGGCATTGCTTGCAATATGTAGTGTGTACGCCGGGGATAACGGGCAACTAAAATTGTGGTATAAACAACCTGCAGTAAAATGGGACGCAGAAGCTTTGCCTATTGGTAACGGAAGGATGGGTGCCATGTTATTTGGGGGCATCAAAACGGATCGTGTACAGTTTAATGAGCAAAGTTTGTGGAGTGGCGATAATAATTGGGATGGTGATTATGAGACGGGAGATCACGGGTTTGGAACCTATCGTAATTTTGGCGAGTTTCAAATTGATTTTGATCATGCCAATATTGCAAGCGGCTATCAACGATCACTAAATATTACAACCGGGGTTCATACTACATCTTTTAATATTGAAGGCATAACATTTACCCGTGAAGCTTTTGCAAGCTATCCCGACCAGGTGATGGTTTTTAAATATACGGCCAGCAAAAAAGGAGCGCTCTCAGGAAAATTATCACTACTATCGGCACAGGGTGCACTAAGCATCGCAGGTTTAGAGGGTTTAAGTTTTGAAGGGGAAATGCCTAATCATTTAAAATATGCTGCCCGTTTGCAGTTGATTCATGACGGTGGTACTGTTGAATTAAATAGTAACAGCTTGCATTTTCAAAATTGTACTACGGTGATTTTATTTGTAGATGCACGTACCAACTACAAACCTGATTACAGTTCGGGCTGGCGTGGAGCAGATCCTATGCCAATGATAGAAAACGAAATTACTGCTTCAAAAAAAATCGGGTATCAAAAATTACTTGCCAGGCATACTGAAGATATCACAAACCTTACTACTGCGGCGTTTATTGATATTGGAAAAACGGACGAAGCAACACTGTCACTTCCTACAGATATCCGGTTAAAAAAATACGCAGCAGGTGCCACAGATCCGGACCTTGAAGAAACCATGTTCCAGTATGGCCGTTATTTATTAGTAAGCTCTTCCCGTCCGGGAGGATTGCCCGCTAATTTACAGGGCTTATGGAACAATAGTAACAAGCCGGCGTGGGCCAGCGATTACCACAATAATATCAATATTCAAATGAATTACTGGTGTGCGGAAACCACCAACTTATCATCTTGCCATATTCCACTGATCGATTTTATTGTTGCTGCCCAGGAACCCTGCAGGATAGCCACAAAAAAAGCATTTGGTGCAAATACCCGTGGATGGACAGCCCGTACCAGTCAAAGTATTTTCGGGGGCAATGGATGGGAGTGGAATATTCCTGCCAGTGCCTGGTATGCACATCATATTTTTGAACATTGGGCTTTTACTAACGATAAAGAGTACCTGGAAAATATTGCTTATCCCATTCTGAAAGAAATTTGCCAGTATTGGGAAGATCGCCTGAAGCAAATGCCTGATGGTACTTTGATGGTGCCTAACGGATGGTCGCCTGAACATGGCCCGAGAGAAGATGGTGTCATGCACGATCAGCAATTGGTGTGGGACCTTTTTCAAAATTACCTGGAAGCTGCCAAAACATTGGATATTGATGCAGCATATCAAACAAAAGTAGCCGAAATGCAAGCTCATTTAGCTCCCAATAAGATTGGCAAATGGGGGCAGTTGCAGGAGTGGCAAACAGATAGGGATGACCCCGATGATCAGCACCGCCATACTTCGCACTTATTTGCAGTATACCCTGGTAGACAAATCAGCGGGACTCAAACACCTGAGTTTGCCAAAGCAGCCATCATTTCCCTGCGCAGCAGGAGTGGCAACTATGGAAAAAATATCAATACGCCTTTTACTGTTGAATCAACGGTTGGGGATAGCCGCCGTTCATGGACATGGCCTTGGCGCTGTGCATTGTGGGCCAGGCTTGGTGAAGGTGAAAAAGCAGGAATGATGATCAGGGGCTTACTTACTTATAACACGGTTTCTAATCTTTTTACCAATCACCCGCCATTTCAGATGGATGGCAATTTTGGTATCAGTGGAGCAATTGCAGAAATGCTTTTGCAAAGCCATACCAATATCATACAACTGTTGCCAGCAATTCCTTCAGGTTGGGCGGCAGAAGGTTCTTTTTCGGGATTGAAGGCACGAGGCGGTTTTACTGTAGATTGCAAATGGAGAAAAGGGAAAGTGGTTAAGTATAAGGTGAGGTCCGCTACAGCTACAAAAGTAAAAGTAGAAATAAATGGAAAAGTATTGACAATCACATCATCAAAGCTGTGACTTTAATATAATTGACATCTCGCTATTGAACGTGATTATCATTTCCCGAAAACATATTTTTTGAAAGTTTACATGAAAGTATAAATAGCATTGGGAACCTTACCAATGTTAAACAATTGAGACAAATAGCATTGTTCACGATAAGGGCTCCGGCCTCGGTGCAGTTCCAGCCGGTTTGGAATGGTCATCCGGCAATGGAATAAATTCATGGTTGTCTGTGGGCGGTAATATAATGCGGCCTCGTTTCCAATCTTCTTTGGCTTGCTCAATCCGTTCTTTACGGGAGGATACAAAGTTCCACCAGATAAATCTTTCGCCCAATGGTTCACCACCCAATAACATCAGGGTAGTAATTTCTTTTGCTTTTATAATTGGGTCTACGCCATTATTGAATACCAGCATTTGCCCTTCGTGATAAGTAATTCCTGCTACTTCAACACTGCCTTTTACAATGTAAATGGCACGTTCCGGATGTTCTTTCGGCAGGCCAAACCTTGCACCTTGCTCAAGCACTACATGCAAATAAAATAAAGGAGAATTTGTTTTTACCGTATTATTAAGGCCATATGCATTACCGGCAATAAGGCGCATCCAAACACCAGTGTCGGTAAAAATGGGTAATTGTTCGGGTGTATAATTGTTGAAAGAAGGCTTGTTTTCTTCATCTCTCTCGGGAAGGGCTACCCATGTTTGTATCATTTCCAATTGTCCGCCGGCCAAAGCAACAGGGTCTTCAAAACGTTCGGAATGTGCAATGCCGCTGCCGGCTGTCATCCAATTCACTTCTCCGGGCCTGATGATTTGTTCTACACCCAAACTATCTCTATGGGTTACCTGTCCGCCAAAAAGATAACTCACTGTTGATAACCCGATGTGTGGATGGGGCAATACATCCAGCGAAGTAATTAGTGATGGAATTTCCTGCACCGGCCCTGCATGATCCATAAAAATAAAAAGGCCCCACCATTCTGCGGGAGCGAAAGGGAAGTATACGTTTCACTTTCATGGATTGGCTTATGGCGGCATTACGGGCTTCAATAACTAGATCAAGCATATAAATTATTTTGAAAATGATTGGTATCTCTAAGATAGATTTTTTATAGCTGCAATAAATACGATATAAAGAATTATAGCAACAAATAATGCAATATTAACCATGCCATAATATGCTTCTTTTGTTAGGAATACTTTTTGTACCATACCTGTTAAAATGGTTTTTGTATAAGGCAAAGCATAAACATATTCAAGTGGAAATATCGGTTTAAGCAACCGCCAAGGGGAATTTTTTTCCCACTTTGTGGAAGTGACAAAAAAATATGGAAAAACTTTTATACACCTGCCGGGTAGGAGCGGCAATAAAATAAATTATCCAATAATTAATTTAAATACAGCCTTATTTTATGAGTACTTTAAAACCCAAACTCAATGGTGCTGCTACAAAACTCAATGGTAACAGCAGGAAAACAAATGGAACAGCTGCTATGACTGCAGCCATTGCTTCCATCCCCAAAACAAAAGCTAATACGTCAAAAAAAGTTGTACAAGAATCTTACGCAGAAGTAGATGGCGACTTCGACAGCCGCAAATTACTTAACGTATTGATGGAAGTTAAGAATGGTAATTTTTCAGTTCGTATGCCTATTGATGAAATTGGTTTGGGAGGAAAAATATGTGATACGGTAAACGATATCATTGCTTTAAACGAAAGGATGATGTTTGAATTTACAAAGGCTGGGAATATCATTGGTAAACAAGGGAAATTAACACAGCGCATCGAAGTGCCCAATGCAAGGGGTTCCTGGGCTACAGGTGTTGATGCGTTGAATACATTGATATCCGATTTGGTGCATCCAACCATCGAAATTGCTCACGTAATTAGTTCGGTAGCAAAAGGAAATCTGTCGCAGGAAATGCCATTGGAAATTGGCGGGCATTCTTTAAAAGGCGAATTCTCCCGAATTGCAAAGGAAGTAAATGACATGGTGAAACAGTTGAATTTATTCTCCATGGAAGTAACCCGTGTGGCAAGAGAAGTAGGTAGCGAAGGAAAGCTTGGCGGACAGGCAAAGGTAAAAGGTGTGGCTGGTGTTTGGAAAGATTTGACCGACTCTGTAAACCAGATGGGTAGCAACCTTACTGCGCAGGTAAGAAATATTGCAGATGTAACAACGGCGGTAGCAAAAGGCGATTTATCAAAAAAAATTACGGTGGATGTAAAAGGAGAAATTCTGGAATTAAAAAATACCATCAACACCATGGTGGATCAGTTAAACTCATTTTCGTCGGAAGTAACCCGTGTGGCATTGGAAGTAGGTACCGAGGGAAAACTGGGTGGCCAGGCACAGGTAAAAGGTGTTGCAGGAACATGGAAAGATTTGACGGACTCTGTAAATCAAATGGCGTCTAATCTTACCGGCCAGGTACGTAATATTGCTGAAGTAACAACAGCGGTGGCAAAAGGTGATTTGTCGAGACAAATTACTGTAGATGTTAAAGGAGAAATTTTGGAATTGAAAGATACTATTAATACAATGGTGGATCAGCTCAATTCATTTTCTGCAGAAGTAACCCGTGTGGCAAGAGAAGTAGGTAGTGAAGGAAAACTTGGCGGACAGGCTAAAGTGAAAGGTGTGGGTGGTGTATGGAAAGATTTGACGGATTCTGTAAATCAAATGGCGAGTAACCTTACCGGCCAGGTAAGAAATATTGCAGAAGTAACAACAGCTGTGGCAAAGGGTGATTTATCAAGAAAAATTACGGTGGATGTAAGAGGAGAAATTCTGGAATTGAAAAATACCATCAACACCATGGTGGATCAGTTGAATTCATTTTCGTCTGAGGTTACCCGTGTGGCGCTGGAAGTAGGTACCGAAGGAAAACTGGGCGGACAGGCGCAGGTAAAAGGCGTTGCAGGTACGTGGAAAGATTTGACCGATTCTGTAAATGGTATGGCGAGTAACCTTACCGGACAGGTAAGAAATATTGCGGAAGTAACAACGGCTGTGGCGAAGGTTGATTTATCAAGAAAAATTACCGTGGATGTAAAAGGTGAAATTCTGGAATTAAAAAATACCATCAATACAATGGTGGATCAGTTGAACTCGTTTGGTTCGGAAGTAACCCGTGTGGCTCGTGAGGTAGGATCAGAAGGAAAGCTGGGCGGACAGGCACAGGTGCCAGGCGTTGCTGGTACATGGAAAGATCTGACAGACTCAGTAAATATTATGGCGGGTAACCTTACCAGTCAGGTACGTAATATTGCCGAAGTAACTACGGCTGTTGCAACAGGTGACTTGTCCAGGAAAATTGATGTGGATGTAAAAGGAGAAATTTTGGAATTGAAAAATACCATCAATACCATGGTGGAACAGTTGAGAAGCTTCGCATCGGAAGTAACCCGTGTGGCTCGTGAAGTAGGTAGTGAAGGTAAGCTAGGTGGACAGGCAGCGGTAAAAGATGTAGGTGGTGTATGGAAAGATTTGACAGACTCAGTAAATGGTATGGCGAGCAACTTAACTGACCAGGTTAGAAATATTGCGGAAGTAACAACAGCTGTGGCGAAGGGTGATCTGTCAAGAAAAATTACCGTGGATGTAAAAGGCGAAATTTTAGAATTGAAAGATACCATCAATACAATGGTGGATCAATTGAATGCCTTCGGTTCTGAAGTAACCCGTGTGGCTCGTGAGGTAGGTAGTGAAGGTAAACTGGGCGGACAAGCGGATGTGCCCGGTGTTGCTGGTACCTGGAAAGATTTGACGGACTCAGTAAATAAAATGGCGAGTAACCTTACCAGTCAGGTACGTAATATTGCTGAGGTAACTACGGCTGTGGCAAACGGTGATTTATCAAGAAAAATTGGTGTGGATGTAAAAGGAGAAATTTTGGAATTGAAAAACACCATCAATACAATGGTGGATCAGTTACGTGGTTTTGCATCTGAAGTAACCCGTGTGGCTCGTGAAGTAGGTACCGAAGGAAAATTGGGCGGACAGGCAAACGTACCAGGCGTTGCCGGTACATGGAAAGATTTAACCGATTCAGTAAATGGTATGGCGAGCAACTTAACAGACCAGGTAAGAAATATTGCGGAAGTGGCCATTGCTGTGGCGAATGGAGATATGTCGAAAAAAATTACGGTGGATGTACGCGGAGAAATTTTGCAGTTGAAAGAAACGCTGAATACCATGGTGGATCAATTGCGTGCGTTCGCATCCGAAGTAACCCGTGTTGCTCGTGAGGTAGGTACCGACGGTAAGTTAGGAGGACAGGCATTTGTGCCAGGTGTTGCAGGAACATGGAAAGATTTAACGGACTCTGTAAACCAAATGACGGGGAACCTTACTGCACAGGTGCGTAACATTGCAGAAGTAACAAAAGCGGTGGCTTCCGGTGATTTGTCTAAAACTGTGGCAATTGATGTGAAGGGAGAAATCCTCGATCTTAAAAATACCATCAATACCATGGTGGAGCAATTGAATTCATTTGCGTTTGAGGTTACCCGTGTGGCAAGAGAAGTTGGTACAGAAGGTAAGCTTGGCGGACAGGCAGAAGTAAGGGGAGTGGGCGGTACATGGAAAGATTTGACAGACTCTGTGAACATGATGGCATCTAACTTGACCAATCAGGTACGTGGAATTGCAAAAGTGGTAACGGCGGTGGCTACCGGAAATTTAAAACAAAAATTAGCGATTGTTTCCCGTGGTGAAGTGGCGCAACTGATTGATACCATTAATGAAATGATTGATACGCTGGCTTTATTTGCCGACCAGGTAACTACAGTGGCTCGGGAAGTAGGTGTGGATGGGCAATTGGGCGGACAAGCAAGTGTGCCAGGTGCGTCAGGTATTTGGAAAAACCTTACAGAAAATGTGAACCAGCTGGCGCAAAACCTTACTACGCAGGTACGTTCTATTTCCGAAGTGGCATCGGCAGTAACAAAAGGTGATCTAACCAGAACGATTAGGGTAGAAGCGAAAGGCGAAGTGGAAGCCTTGAAAGATACCATCAATCAGATGATTGCGAACCTGAAAGAAACTACTTTGCTTAACCAGGAACAGGACTGGTTGAAATCGAACCTGGCGAAGTTTACCCAAATGCTGCAGGGGCAAAGAGATTTGAAAACCGTAACACAACGTATCCTTTCCGAATTGGCACAGGTGGTTATTGCTCACTGGGGTGCGTTTTATATTTTAAAACAAGATGAAGAAAATCAAAATGTAAAATTGAGCCTCTTCTCTGCCTACGGTTATAAATCAGAAAAACATATACCTGCAGAATTTGCCATTGGCGAAGGTCTGGTAGGGCAGGTGGCATTTGAAAAAGAAAGAATTATTTTATCAAAAGTACCTGCAAATTACATCAAGATAAATTCTGGATTAGGCAAAGCACAACCATCCAACCTGATAATTTTGCCTGTATTGTTTGAAAATAAAGTGAAAGCAGTTATTGAACTGGCTTCATTGGATATTTTCAGCGAAACCCATTTGGATTTCTTAAGCCAGCTAACAGAAAGTATTGGTATTGTGTTGAACACTATTGAAGCAAATTCACGTACGGAAGAATTGCTGACACAATCTCAATCGCTTGCAGGTGAATTGAAATTGCAACAGGAAGAACTGAGCCGTACCAATGATGAATTGCAGGATAAAGCATTACTGCTGGTGAAACAAAAAAATGAAGTAGAAGATAAGAATAAAGAAGTGGAAGAAGCAAGGCGTTCACTGGAGGAAAAAGCAGAACAGTTGCAGTTGACATCCAAATACAAATCAGAATTTTTGGCAAACATGTCGCATGAATTGAGAACGCCGTTGAATAGTTTATTGATTCTTGCCCAACAATTATATGAAAATGCCGAAGGCAATTTGAATGACAAACAGATCCGCTATGCAAAAACCATTCACTCCTGCGGCGATGATTTGATTCAACTGATCAATGATATTTTGGATCTTTCTAAAATTGAATCAGGCTTTATTTCTGCCAATATTTCTCCTGTTCGTTTTGCAGAAATTGCAGGTTTTGTGGAAACTACTTTCAAACCGCTTTCAGAAGCGAAACATTTGGGCTTCACTATCGAAACAGATTCCAACCTGCCTTTATCTATGGAAACGGATTTGCAGCGCTTGAACCAGATCTTAAAAAACCTTTTATCCAACTCGTTTAAATTTACCGAGAAAGGCGAAGTGAAATTAAAAATTTACGAAGCGCATAAAAACTGGAAACAAAGCAATCCAAATTTAGAAGCTGCTAAACGTGTGGTGGCATTTGCTATCAGCGATACAGGTATTGGTATTCCGCAGGAAAAACAGAATATCATTTTTGAAGCGTTCCAGCAGGCAGAAGGTTCTACTAGCCGTAAATATGGCGGTACTGGTTTAGGTTTATCTATCAGCCGTGGCCTTGCAGAATTATTGGGCGGCAGTATTGAACTCGAAAGTAATTTATCGCAGGGCAGTACATTTACTCTATTCCTTCCTGTAGAGAGTGTAACGGGTATTATTTCAAAAGAAACATCCGATAATTTAAATGCATTGCACCAGTTTAGCCTTGGAGAAGATAAAGGCGAAATTGATACCTTGTTGAATTCCATTCGTGCAACCAGCGGAAGCGGAGACACCAAGAACCTGAATATCGTAAATGAAATGATTAACGATACAGGTGATGACAGGACGAATATTTTACCAACGGATAATGTATTGTTGATTGTAGAAGACGATTTACGTTTTGGCAGGATAATGATAGAGAAAGCACATCAAAATAATATGAAGGCAATTGTTGCTGTAAGCTATATTGAAGTGTTTGATTTTATCAACCGGTTTGAACCTGATGCAGTAACGCTTGATGTAAAGTTGCCAGACACCAGCGGTTGGAAAGTACTCGATATGCTTAAGAATGATCTCAATTACCGCCATCTTCCGATATACCTCGTAAGCGGCGAAGAGAACAGGGTCCTGGCATTGAAAAGAGGGGCAAGGAACTTTTTATTGAAACCTTTGGGAAGCGAATCGCTCAACGAGTTGTTTGAAGATATTGCGTCAGTAAGCAAAAAATCGGCGAAGCAAATTTTGGTGATTGAAGATAATGAAATTGATTCTTCACAGATTGCCAAAATGATCAATTTTGATAATATCCGTGTTAGTATTGCTTCTACAGGCAGTAATGCCATCCAGCATTTAGAAAATAATGAATTTGACTGCATCATTATGGATTATACTTTGCCCGATATTACCGGGGCAGATATGCTGACTAAGGTTAATGAAGTAAAGAATAAGCTTACGCCTGTTATTGTTTATTCTGCAAAGGATTTTAATAAAAATGAACTCAGCCATATTAACAGAACGTCAAATACTGTTTTATTGAAAGGCGTAAATTCATTAGAGAATTTATTGGAAGAAACCATTGTTCACCTGCACCTTAAGCATAAAAACCTGCCACCAGAAAAACAGCGTGTTATTGAAAGTATTCGTATTAAAAACGATATACTAACAGGAAAGAATATACTAATTGTAGATGATGATGTTCGTAATCTATTTGCTTTAACCACAGTATTTGAGAGGCTTAATATAAATGCCATCACAGCCGAAAGCGGTAAGGAAGCTATTGAGATGATCAATAATAGCGACCTTAAAGTAGAGATGGTATTAATGGATATTATGATGCCGGAAATGGATGGCTATGAAACCATTCAAAAAATAAGGAGAGAGCATACCAATAGTACGTTGCCCATTATTGCAGTTACAGCAAAAGCCATGAAGGGAGACAGGCAGAAATGTATTGAAGCTGGTGCTTCGGATTATATTACAAAACCTTTAAAGATTGACCAGTTATTATCGTTGATGCGTATCTGGTTTTATAAATAGACATGAAAAAAAAGATTCTTTTGGTAGATGACAGGCCCGACAATTTAATGTCGATGGAATCCATTTTGGAAACGGGTGGCTATGAATTAATAAAAGCCAGTTCGGGTAGAGAAGCATTGAAAATATTGCTGAATGAATTTGATTTTGCACTTATACTGATGGATGTTAAAATGCCTAATCTCAATGGCTTTGAAACAGCGGCTCTTATTTATGAAAGGGAAAAACTAAGGCATATTCCTATAGTTTTTATTACGGCTAACAATTACGGTGAGGAGCAGATGTTTAAAGGGTATCAAACCGGCGCAGTGGATTATATTTATAAACCAGTTAACCCAGAGTTGCTGCGTACAAAGGTTGCCGTATTTGTGGAATTATATACCAAGAATCACCAGTTGATAGCGCAGGAACAAAAGCTGATCGCTATAAATAAAAGCCTGGAAAATGAAATCAATGAAAGAAAATTGTCGGAAGCTCAGGTAAAAGATTTGAACCATAGGCTTTTGGAAAATATTGACCGCTTAGAAGCTACCAATAAAGAATTGGACCGTTTTGCATTTATGTCTTCACACGATTTGCAGGAACCTTTAAGAAAAATCAGGACATTTAACGATTTGCTGTACACGAAGTATAAAGATAAACTTGACAATGAAGCCGTGCATTATATCAGCCGTATACAAAAAGCCGCTGAAAGAATGCAAACATTGATAAAGGATATATTGGAGTTTTCCAAAGTAGCTAATTTAAAAGACCGATTTATTTACACCGATCTTAAAGTGTTGGTGGAAGAAGTGATCAGCGACCTGGAGCCTGTGGTACAAGAAAAAAAGGCTCAGATCAATATAAAATCTTTGCCTTGCCTGGATGTAAATCCCGGGCTGATGCGGCCACTCTTTGCCAACCTTATAGGCAATGCGTTAAAGTATGCTAAAAAAGATACCGCACCAGTAATCGATATTGATGTGCAGAGTACAGAAACTACAAATGGGAGTGCAGACAATGGAAAAAAGAAAATGTGCAGAATCGTTATTAAAGATAACGGCATTGGTTTTGATCAAAAATATGCTGAACATATTTTTGAAATGTTTGTGCGGTTGCACGGCAACAGCGAGTATGAAGGCACAGGAATTGGGCTGGCACTTTGCAGGCAAATTGTAGAAAAGCACAACGGTTTTATTTCTGCGCTCAGCAAAGAAAATGAAGGCAGTAGCTTTTTTATATCATTTCCAGAAGCGGTAACAACTTAAATTATTTAAATAGGTATTAAAATTAACCCATGAATATGAAGTCAGCTACCCACGTACTTGTTATAGATGATGATGAGGATGATTTTTTTATTATCAGGGAGTATATCAGTAAGATCGAAGGCAAACAATTTGTTATAGACTGGTGCGCCAAATATAACGAGGCTGAAAAAAAGATCGCAACCGGGCAGTATGATTTATATTTTGTCGATTATCAGCTTAATCCTAAAACCGGTCTCGAATTAATAAAGCAATCTGTTGAAAACAATTGCGAGGAACCATTTATTTTACTAACAGGAAATGGTAGCCGTTTTATTGGCTTGCAAGCTATGGAAGCTGGCGCTGCAGATTACCTTGTAAAAAGTGAACTCAATACCGAAAAACTGGAACGGTGTATCCGGTATTCCCTGGAAAGGGCAGCATCGCTAAAAGCTTTGAAAGCCAGTGAACGAAAATTCAGGGGCATCTTTGAGCGGTCGAAGGACATGGCTTTTACAGCAGATGAGGCAATGTTATTTACAGAGATCAATGCAGCTTGTTTGCCTTTACTCGGATATGATACCGAACAATTATTGGGTAAAAACCTTAGTGTATTGTTTGCTGACCCACAGGAAGGAGAATATATTGTGCGCCAAATAACGGAAGGTAAAGATCTGTCTGATAAAGAAGTTATTTTTTTAACTAAATCTGGCGAAAAGAAATATGGAACACTCAGCCTGTCCCGGGAAATGGATTTTGGAGGAAGGCCATATTTGCAGGGAATTGTACATGATATCACATTGCTGAAAAAGGAAGCCAAAACAAAAATGATGCTGGAGAACCTTAATGTAACAGGAAGGCTTGTACGCATGATGGCACATGAAGTAAGAAATCCCGTAAATAATATCATGTTGGCAGTAGAGCAGCTTAACGGTGCTCCTGAGGAGGAAGAACATGATATTTGCCTGGATATCATTAACCGGAACAGCAGGCGCATAGAAAGCATCATTGCCGACCTGCTCAATTCTTCCAGGCCCACTCATGTAGCGGTAGAGAAAAGATCTTTACAGGAAATAATGGAAGAAACGCTGGAAGCTGCAACAGACCGTATCACACTTAAACGCATTGCACTGGAAAAGGAGTACACTAACGTGCCGGCCTGGGTAATGGCGGATATGGAAAAATTAAAAATTGCTTTTCTTAATATCATCATCAATGCCATTGAAGCTATGGAAGAAGATAAAGGAGTATTGCGTGTTTCCATAACACCGAGCGATAAGCAATTTGTAGTGTGTATAGCAGATAATGGTTGTGGCATTACCAGCGAACATCTTCCGCATCTCTTTGAGCCATATTATACTTCAAAAACAAATGGCATGGGGTTAGGGCTAACCTCTTCCCTCAATATCCTCAAATCCCATGATGCTTCATTTGATGTACAGTCGAGCCCCGAAAAAGGTACCATGTTCAGCTTGTTTTTTGCAGAAGCATAAGTGTTGGCTAATAACACATTAGCAGTTTTTTAATTATTTTTTTTAAATATTTTAATGGATATTTAATTTGTACTAATATTGCTTTTCATAAGCCTGAAACTATCAATACGCTGCCTAAAATATTTTTTATTGCCGACGACGATTCCGATGATCGGGAATTATTTCAGGAAGCGCTGAAAGGAATAGATAATTCCTGCACCTGTGTTACTGCGGCTAATGGCGAGGAAGCTTTACAAAAGCTTTTACATGATATGCCGGTTTTGCCTGATTTTATTTTCCTCGATTTGAATATGCCCAAAGTAAATGGCAGGGACTGCCTGGCAAGTATCAAAAAAAATGAACGCTTTACCAATATTCCTGTAATTATCTATTCCACTTCTTCAGAAAAGTCCGAAATGAATCTAACTGTTGAAATGGGAGCAGCCTTCTTTTTACAAAAGCCCAATCGTTTTGACGATCTTAAAAGGGCATTGGCAAATATCATCTCTCGCAATTGGGTATAATAATTTTGCAGTTAAACCAGGCTTAACCGAGCCGCTATGCCTCTCCAATTAACCACCTTCCTTAAGGACAATAATAATACCATTCATCTCTAATTATTTTCTATTATATAGAATAATTATTATATTAGGGTTCCTCTCATTTTTAACCCTTTTAATAACCTTATATGGCAACTTCAAAAGCGGCTGTAAACATTACTACAGATACCACAAGTTATCAGAACCTTTCTATTAAAGATCTTATAGAAGCCAGGGATAATTTTCACATCCATCTTATGAAAAAGGAAAATGTAGTGGGCACTGCTATAGGTAAATACCGCGTAAGGGATGTAGATCTTGATGGGGACCGGATAAAGGTTAAACGAAGATACCCACGCCCCAAACGCACTTTACAAACCTCAAGAATAGTGGCCGAATCCTGGCCCTGCATACTTGTTTTTGTTAGTGATTGGATTGCTGATAAAAAATTGAAGGAGGGATATGATTTTGATAAGATCATACCTACTAAAGTTTATATGCCTGATGGCCGTGAGGTACCCATTTGCGTAATTGAAGCACCCAGGGTAGAGGCAAGTATGGATCACGTAAATGAAACAGAACTTATTTTTCCGATAAATTATGTGAGTGGCGGATTTCCGCTTATACTACAAACACAAGGTATAGAAAGGGTGGCTTCAATTGGTTGCATTGCTTCGGATGGCAATAAATATTACGCACTAACCAACAAGCATGTAGTTGGTACACCTGGTTCTATTATATATACCAAACTAAAGGGCAATCTTATTCCTATTGGTACCAGTTCTGCCAAAACCCTTGGTAATATTAATTTCAATAAAATTTACCCCGAATGGAAAGTTACCAACCAATTCCTTAATGCAGATGTGGGACTCATTGAAATCGACGATCTCACTTACTGGAAAACAGATATTTTCAGGGTTGGAGAAATGGGCAAAGTAGTAGATGTAAATACGAGCAATCTCACCTTAAACCTTATCGGTTGTCCTGTTGCTGCATATGGGAGTATTTCGGGTAAGCTTGAGGGAGAGATTACGGCTTTATTTTACAGGTATAAAGCAATTGGAGGATATGAATATGTTGCCGATTTTCTTATTGGCCCTAGGGGTAAAAATAAAGCACTGAATACAAAACATGGCGATTCCGGAACAGTATGGGCTAAGGAATGCGTAAATAAAAAGGATGGCAGCAATGAATATTTGCCAATAGGTATTCAGTGGGGTGCCCATACGTTTATAGAGGCTGGTAAGTCTATCAAATGTACTTACGCGCTTGCTACCTGCCTTAGTAATGTATTGCGTGTACTCGAACTAGATATAATACGTGACTGGAACCTCGATCAGGATTATACCTGGGGGAAAGTAGGCCATTATACTATTGCCAACCTGGCTACAAAACTGGTAAAAAATGGCAGGCTTAAAAAATTGATGACAGGTAACCTGGAGTTGATCTCATTTAGCGATGATCTTTTAACCATGGGAAAAATAGACAGTAAACGTAAGAAGCTGGACTATACGCCGCTTGCAGATGTGCCCGACCTTATCTGGAAACTGCGTGGTGGTAAATTTAAAAGAGGCAAAGAAAATCCTAATCATTTTGCAGATATGGATAAAAAAGATTCTAAAAATAAAACCTTGCTTGACTATTGCACCGGTAAAGGTGCCAACATGAAATTCCTAACGCCTAAGGAATGGCTGGAATACTATACAGATAAAAAAGTTAACGATCCCAGTAAGGGAATACTGCCGTTTCGGGTATGGCAGATTTTTGCAGAGATGGTAAAGTTTGTTAAAAGCGGAGATATCAATGGTTATATGGCTGCAGCAGGTATTCTTTCGCATTATGTAGGGGATGCTTGCCAACCACTGCATATTTCTTATATGTTTAATGGAATACCCCAGCAAGGTAAGCCCAAAAAAGGCCTTGGAGTACATGAAGAATATGAAAACAATATGATCAATACCTATAATTTAAGCGACATATTTCCAAAGGCAAAAAATGAATTTCACAAAGCAAAATATAAAACCTTGTATAAACTTACTTCTGGCCAGGAAGCTGCTGCCTGTACGGTGGATCTGATGCGCAATACTTTTAAAACATTGAACCCTGTTACTATTGTAAACGCATACACGAAATACCAAAAGCAAAAAGATACACTGGTTGAAAAGTTATGGAACCAGTTTGGTAAAGCTACAACGCACTTGCTTTTTGCAGATGGGGCTCATACACTGGCATCTTTATGGGAGAGTGCCTGGTTATTGGGAAAAGGGAACAGCAATATTGCAGAATCCGATGTTGTGGATCCGGAGGCAATTAAAAAATTATATGAGAAAGATGATTTTTTGCCATCAGCTAATATTAAGGAAATTGAACAATACCTTGTTTAAAAGCAATTGTATTAGTATTAGTATTTGAATTTAATAAAACTGCCTGCATTATTTTTTAACGCAGGCAGTTTCATTTATTATTTACGAACTCCAAAACTTCAATTCTTTTTTACCGTCTCCTGTTATGTAATAGGATTGCCATTCATCTGTTTTCTGAAGGCCATTCCATTTTTTTTCTCCTGCGCTTCCCCTGTAAAAACGCCAGCGGTAATGTTTATAAATTCCAAAGAGCCCCAGTGCAAAGCCTATAGACATAGCGCTATTTCCTTTTATAATATTTAGGTTATCATCATTGGATTTACTGGCTTTTTCTCCAAAATTATTGGAGCCGGTGATTACTACAGGGTTTTTAGAAAACGGATCAATTACAATTAACTTACTGTGTATAGTAACCGATTTTTGGGCTGGTTCAATCATCCAGTACTCCAACTTTTCCTTGATATGGGCAGGTACTGCACCCATGATGAATTTTTTGGTAGGCTTGTTTTTATGTATAAAAGTTATGGTAGGATTGGTTTTACCCCCTGGATCAGCATTGATAACACCATGAATAAGTATATTGTCATCTACACGTTTTAAAATTTCATTGTATAGTGTCATCTTATCCAGGCCGCCGGGCTTGAACATTAAAAACAAAATGCCTTGTTTGGCTGCCTTAATATAAGTAGTAGCATCCTTAAGATCAACAGTATCATGAACAGGAGTAAACCAGGTAGCAACAGATTTATCTTTGTTATAACTTTTTACGTCATTGAAATCAAGTAGCGGTTTGCCATAAGTGCCTTTGCCATTTTTGCAGTCTGCCAGCAATACTTTCCATTGAGCTAAATAATAAGTGGCAACCTGCTGGTCTGTAAAAATAACAGCATCATTGGTTTGTGTGCAAAGGCCACTCATGGTAATATTGGTACTGCCTGTCCATACTTTTTCCGGCGTTTCAGCAGAGCCCTTTTTTCTTGTAACAACAAAATATTTATGGTGAGCAAAATGAGCACCTTTCACAATCCTGCGGGTAACATTGATCTTTTTTAATTTGTCAGCATTTACTGCTTGCGGATCTGGTTCATCTGCATTAAAAGCTCCGTTTGCTAATATAAGATTGGCTCGTTTGCCAATGGCGTTTAGTTTGGAAATGATAACCGGGTCATTAAGTTCATACAAGCTGGAATATAACTGTAGTTCTTTTTCTGCAATAACATCATCCAGGAATTTATAAAGTAATTTTAATAAAGCGCCTCCCAAAATATTCCTTATAACAGCCTTGGTATCATTCATGGCAATAACATCTTCCAGTTGCTTATTTTTAGCTTTAATACCGTCTTGATCCTTAAGGATCTTAGCCATAAATTGCGATGCCACAACGCCACGGTTAAAGGTAAATGCTGTTGTAGTATCAACTTTTATTGTAACCCAATTACTCCATGCTGTTGCATTAGTTTCATCTTTTACCAATCCTGTGGCAGTATGTTTCATAGGTATTACCCTGTATGCTACCGTATCATTTTCCCTAACCGTATAATCAATCCACTGATAACCCTGAATAGGCCAAATGGTAGTAGGTTCTGTTTCCCATTCGGCGTGTTTATCACCCTGAAAGCCCACTGAAGAAATAAGCGGTTCTGCAGCAGCGGTAGTTTCGCCTTTTTTTCTTCTGTATACTGCAAATCCCCAACAGTCCTTAATGACTTTTGGATATTGCCAGATCACCATTGCTTCTGCTGCGTTTACAATTACGTTAATTGAAGGAGCTGTCGTTGCCATGTTGTTATGTTTATCAGGTTAAATAAATAGTATAAGGGCATGAAAGAAGTTAACTAAGGGTAATATAGAAGATAAAATAAATATAAATAATAAATTTGATGTGTGCAATACTTCGTTGTTAATTAATTCTTAAGTGTTACAGCAATGAAGTTGACTAAAAATACTTTTGCCCGGGCAGCCGCCTACCGAAAGAGGAATTGATGTAGAATTTCCCGAACATGTAACCGGATTAAACGAAAAAAGCAAAACGGTAGAGCATCTTTATCCCGTTTCTAACAGAAATGCAAATAAAAGAACATTATCAACCTGGTATATTAATGGAGATACACTTGTTTATGAAACAAAGTCAGATGATTTGATAACTATGTTTGTAAGTGTTCATCTTGAACCAGGCGGTATAGGTTTTACCTATAAATTTATCAATCATTCAGATATAGCAAAATGGTAATTTTTGGATTAATCCTGAGGGTACCTGTCAACACGCAGACCCTTCCACTGATTTAAACGGACAGGAAACAAAAAGCCTTGAACTAAAAACATTTATTATAAAGGGTAAGCTTGAAAAATTGTTGAAATTGGTAGATACGGGTATGAACAAATAGATAGTAAGTATCATTGCACAAATGGTTGTCTTAGGCGAAGAGAAAAACAAGGAGAAAGAAGATGTATATCCTCTTTCTCCTTTTAATTTAGTTAGAAGCAAGCGGCACTTCAATTGTAATTTCACATCCATGCCCCAAAGAAGAATTTACCGTAAAATTGCCGGAAAATAATTCCACCCTTCTGTTCATATTGGCAAATCCTATACCTCCTTTGCCGCCTTCTAAATTAAAACCAATACCATTATCCGATATATTCATTTGCAGTTTTTCCTTGTGTATTATTACGCCTACATACACGTTGGTGGCATGCGCATGTTTTACAATATTTCTCAGTTGCTCTTGTAATATCCTGTACAAGTTGAGTTGAAGGTCACGACTTAAAGAATAGTTTTTTGCCTGTTCACTAAAATCGAGTGCAATTTTATATTTGTCTTCAATATTAAAAGTGGATAATAAATTTATAAACGCATCTTCCAATGTGGAGTTATCAAAAAATGCAGGAGCAAGGCGATGGGAGAGATTGCGTATTTCCTGGGATGCCAGCTCTATATAATGATTGGTTTGCTCAAAATATTCTTTGGAGGCGATTGGCATGTCATCTTTTTTTACCATACCTAAAAACATTACGGAAGTTGCCAAAATCTGGCACACATTATCATGCAATTCGCCGCCTATCTCATACCTCTCGTCTTCCTGTGCTTTAATAGCTGCCCTGGTCAGCTTTTGTTCGTATAAGTTTTTTTCTGTTACATCTATCGCCACTACAAGTATCTGTTTTTTCCCATTTAATACAACAGGTATACCCGAAGTTTCAATGTCAAGTATTTCGCCTGATTTTTTAATGTGACGGCGGCTGCCAATGAAAACCTCGTTAAATAAGTTTTGATTTTCGACAGTATTTTTTATTTCTGTTTGGCTGTTCTGAGGAATGATATCTGCAATTGTCATTTGGGCAAATTCCTCTTCGCTATACCCGTAATGATCAATGCAGGCCTGGTTTACTTGTGCAAATTTGTAAGTGTCTCCATCAAGTACCCACATAGGAGCAGGGCTAAGATCAAACAATTGCCGGTAGTTGGCCTCAGATTGTTTAATGGTTTCTTCTGCTTTTCTCCGCTCTGTAATATCCTGTATAATACCGTATAAGCGTATGGGCTGATTGTCTTTATTGAATTCAAACCGCCATTCAATATGTGCATACCTCAATGCTCCATCTTTTCGTATAAAGCGGAAGTCTGTTGCAGAACTGCTCAAGGTGTTAAAAGTGCTACTTATTTCTTCTTGTGCTTCGCTGTGGTCGTTAGGATGAATGAACGATAATAAAGCTTCAATTGACGGCTCCACTTCACCCCTGGTTATTCCTAAAATTTTATAAGATTCATCAGACCAGGTGTGTGTATCTGTTAAAATGTCTATCTCCCAGTTACCTGTATGCGCTATTGCCTGCGCTTCCTTTAACCTTGCTTCACTTTGTATTATTTTTTCTTCGGCTTTTTTACGTTGGGTAATATCTGTAGAGATAACCATAATATGGGTAATAGCTCCGTCGGTATAATTTATTGGAACAAAACGGGTGCGCCCCCAGTTTCCAAAGCGTAATGCACCCTCTACTTCCTGGTTTTCGCCGGTTTCAAAACATTTAATCACCGCATTTCTTGTTATTTCCCTGCTTTCGTCTGGTAATACTTCAATTGCATTTACTCCAATCATTTCCTGAACGGGGGGCCCACCTTTAAGGGTTCGGTTCATCGATTCAATTATAAATTCCCGGTTAATGATCAAAATAATATCCGGCGAATTTTCAAACTGATGTTTAAAGAGTTCGGTAGCTTTTTTACGTTCTGTAATAACTTCGGTAAACATAATGATGCCACCAATTTCACCCGTAGCCTTGTACCAGGGGCGAATTTCCCATCTTATCCAATCCTTGCTTCCATCTGCCCTGGTAAATACATCTTCTTCATTTTTTTCAATGGCTCCTCGTAAGCATCGCTTGTGGGCATCTTTCCAATGTTGTGGCACATTGGGAAAAACATCATAATGGTTTCTCCCAATTAAATTTTCCTTGCCCATATTATTATCATTCATCCATCTGCGGCTTACTGCAATATATCTCATGTCGTTATCAAACATGGCAAGTGAAGCAGGACTGTATTCAATAAACAAAGTCAATTGCTCTTTACGAGCAACCAATTCTTCCTCCATTTTTTTACGTTCCGAAATATTTCTGAATACGCCGTCTATATGGGTAGGGTTACCGTCAAAATCGGTAATTAACCTTGCGTTAAGCGAAACATATACCATTCCGCCAGTACCTGATTTAAACCTCAACTCATAATCTGTCAACTCTCCCTTTGCCTTTAGCAGGCGAATCATTTTTTCTCTATCATTAGGGTCGTAATAAATATTGGCCACCTGGCTACCAATCATTTCCTCACGAGAAAACCCAGTCTGGGCTTTTATTGAAGGACTTACTTCAAGTACCGTGCCTTCAAGACTGCTTTGATAAAACACATCCTGCACATTTTCAAAAATGCTGCGATACTTTCCTTCACTTTCCAGCAATATTTCTTCGGTTCTTTTTCGTTCGGTAATATCACGTACTATGGAAATATATCCTTCGTCTTCCAGTAACCGTGCATTTATTTCTGTATCCACCATACTGCCATCTTTTCTTCTAAGCCTCCTTTCGCTTAACGGTGCCATATTCTTTTTAATTAATTCAAAAAACAACACTTGTTTTTCCACTTCTTCAGGCGATATAAACTCGGATACTTTCATACCCAGCAATTCTTCCCTTGAGTATCCGGTTAACCTGCTTGCATATTCATTTGCATCAATGATTGTGGTGTCTTTGTCAAGTATGAAAATAGCATCTCCCGCATGTTCAATCAAAGCGCGGTATTTTTTTTCATCTCTAACTATTTTTATATTTCGGTCATGTAAGTTTTCAATTAAATGTTTTACATTTCTCACCAAAAAATAGCAAAAAGGTATAGCGATTATAAGGGAGAGTAAAACTAAAAGTGCGAATTTTTTTAGACCATTGCTATATACCTGTGCATTGATTTTGTAAACTTGCTCGCCAACTTTAATCTGTAAATTAACCAGTTCATTCATTTTAACAATTACAGGGTTTATAGTAGGGTAAAAGGTAGTATTGATAATATCGTTCAGTGCATTGCGGTCTTCTTTACCCAATATAACTTTTAATTTTTCGATGATTTCATTGGAGGCATTCATTAAAGGAGGAGCTTCTGAAGTCAGTTGCTTTTCCTCTGCTGTTAAATAAGTATGCAGGTAGGCCTGCCAATTAGCAGCAATATTTTTTTGCGTTTCCTCTATTTGTTTTCTAGCATCTTTAAATGAAAGACGATGTGTTTGCACCTGCTCAGCCGTTGCAATAATGCCCACCAGGTAAGAATAGCGAATTGTTGTTAATTGCTCAATTGGAAGCATACGATCTGCATAAAGGGTTTTGGTATTTTCATTCATTGTCCTCATTTCAATGATGCCAAAAACTCCTAAGCCGATAATAAAAACAGACATGATAAATACCAGCAGGTATAATTTTGCGGAGGCTTGTAGTTTGTTTAACATAAGAAGGGTGTTAAGTGCTTAAAACAATCGCTGCCTGTACGAACTGTGGGTTAAAAGATATTCGGTTATAACTTCTAAGTGTTCTGGATAATGAAATTTATGGTATCGGATTCCTTTAAAGGTATAATGTTGGTTGAGATGGCACCATAAGATTGGCGTTGTCATAGGGTAGTTAGTTAAGATATTATTATTTACAATCGGCAATTTCTATAATAGGTTGCCTGCTACAAAATTACGTTGTATAAACTTCTTATTCAAGATAAGATTTGATACTCGATAGGAAAAGGGAGGAATTTTGGCTTTTTATTTAGTGATTAACATTTTTGTGCTTCTCATCCACAGGAAAAGCAGGGTATTTACTATGATTTTGTAGTATTTCGGCTACCGGGCTTTTTAGGTTGCTTTTTGTCATTGAATTTATGGGATATTTTTATGTTCCTTCGGTCTTTTTGTAACCTTGCTTTTTCTTTGTTTCTTTGTTGTATTCCAATTGCTTCTATCATTTATCAATAATACCTTTAAGGATGAAAAAACTAATACCGATTGTATTTGCAATATCATTATCAATTGGTGCAATGGCACAGCAAGGTTTTACTATAGCAGAAAATAAGGCTGCCAAAGAAGTAAATATCTTATTCAATGGCAAATTGCTAACAGCCTATTGCTATTACGACTCCAGTATGAAGCCCATCCTTTTTCCTGTAAATACGGTCGATGGCATTACGGTTACCAGGCAATATCCCATTCATAAAGTGCCTGGCGAAAGAACAGACCATCCGCACCACACAGGCATTTGGCTAAACTATGAATCAGTTAACGGGCTCGACTTTTGGAATAACTCCACTGCAATTGCGCCAGAAAAAAGAAATTTGTATGGCACTATCCGCCATCAAAAAATAATTGGTAAAAAAGCGAATGGCAATACCGCTTCGCTGGTCACTACTGCTACATGGATAAGACCCGATAAAAAAATATTGCTGAATGAAACCACCACTTTTAATTTTACAGTAAAAGGAAATGATTTTACAATTGACCGAATTACAACACTAAAAGCAACAGATACCACTGTTTTTTTTAAAGATACCAAGGATGGTATGCTGGGCATGCGAGTAGCAAGAGAATTAGAATTGCCTGCAAAAGACAAAACGAGTTTTATAGATGATAAAGGAAACGTTACCACAGTGGCGCCGTCAGGCGCAGATGTAACAGGTATGTATTACAGCAGTGAAGGATTGAAAGGCGATTCTGTTTGGAGTACCAAGGGGAGATGGGCCATGCTTACGGGTATCAAGCAACAAAAAAATATTACCATTGGCATTATTGATCATCCATTAAATGTTGGTTATCCCACTTACTGGCATGCAAGGGGGTATGGATTATTTGCTGCAAATCCTTTAGGAAGAAAAATATTCAGTAATGGCAAAGAAGAACTTAATTTTTCTTTGCAGCCCGGTCAATCTACAACCTTCCGCTATAGGATTATTATTCACTCGGGTGATTATTTAACCAGCGAAGAAATGAATAAGCAGGCGGATGCTTTTGCGAAGGTGAAGTGAGGTGGACGAAAGGACGACCAAGGACAGACTGCAAGAGAGTAAATTCACCATTGACGGTTCACCATTCGCGCCTTCTTCACTCAATATCCAAATGGTAAGCTATTTTAATTTCGTTAATTAAATTTTCTGCAGCTTTTTTATCATAGCTCAGCCAGAAATTATAGTTTTTAAGTTGTATTTCAAACTGGCTTATTTCAGTATAAAATCTTTTCAGGGACATAGAATCGGTTTTGAGCAATTGCAGTGCAGGCTTATGTTCCAGAATATTGCGGTAATTGAAGTCAGTTGTATAAGTGGTATCAATAATATTATCGAATGATTTTACATAATCATCCATGTACAACAGACTTAAAAATTCATTCTGAGTTTTTTGAAGGTCGCTTACCTGCGTTCTGTTAGGTAAAAAAACTTCCGTAGCAGTTAATTTTCTCTCATAATAATCAGCAAGGGCATTCACTATTTTTTTATCTTCAATTAACCGCAGCGAACCAGAGTTTTTTAGTTCAGTAATTACCGAAGTATTGAAAGCGGCATGACCTATATTGCCGAGATATTGAAATGCCAAATAATAGATGATATTTCCATCAATCTCACCATGTACAGCTTTTTTTAATTCATCTCTCAATGAATCCAGCCCCGCAAATATCCTGTAATTGGTTACTGAGTTTAAATTACATCGTAAGCTATCATAAGCCAGGCTTTGCACAATATTCTTCATATACTCCTTTTCTTTTTTTCTTTCTACCAGGTGTTCTCTAAAACTTTCTGCAAAAAAGCCAAGTGTTACCGCCAAAAATATCATCAGGAATTCTAAAAAATATTCCTTGAATTTTTTTCTTTTATGGTGCAGGTCGGGGTGGTGGTGTACTTCCATATTGGTTAAAGGTTCAAGGTTTAGGGTTGAAGGTTGATTGTTGAAAGTTGATAGTTCCGAGCCGTCATGGGGTATTTCTTTATTCACCATTGGCGATTCACCATTCACGCCTTCTATGTTTTTATTTTCTTCCATTATCTCAGCTGATTGAAATTTTTTTCATCGGTTGCCATTTTCGATATGTTGCACTTCTCCATAACCATTCTAAAGGGCCGTAATTAAAATACTTTAACCAAATGGTGCTTAAGATGATTTGGACACTAAAAACTATTATGCCAAACAATGTGAAATATACAGGGCCTACTTGCTGCATATAACCTAAACCTGCACCAAGAAAAACGAAATTGCCAATGAGTGACTGCGTAATATAATTACTGAAAGCCATTTTGCCTACAGGCGCCAATACGGATAATATTTTTTTGCCAATACCTGTTTGAAAACTTAACATGAACACCGCAACATAAGTCATTGCCAATGGTGCAACGCCCAATGCATAATCAACGGTTTGATAAAGCCCTTTTTGTTTCAGGCCGAAATAATCACTTTCGTACCACGACATATAATAAGCCAGGTAATAATTTGCAGGCAGGCCTACAACTAATCCAAATGCAATGATGCCATACAATATTTTTTTATGCTGTATAATATTTTTATAAAAATCGGAGCGGCCTACTACATAACCAATCAAAAACATTCCCAATACTTTAGGAATACGGCTTACAAAAAATAAATACCCATAGCGAAAAAAAAAGCCTGCCATATTATCTTTTAAAACATTCCACCAATTGCCATGTTTCAACAAATTTATAAAGTCATCCTCGGAATTGAGGTTGTTAAGATATTGATCCACCTTGCCTCCAGTTTCATTTAAAAATCCGGCAGGCGTATTCAACACCTTCCAGTGCATTTTGGCTGCATATAAAACTATAGGCAGCAAAATGAGGATACCGCCTGTTATCAATAAGGTCTTGTCGGAAAATTTTCTGAATGGCAATAATAAAAAACCAAGCATGGCATAAAAGAAAACAATATCGCCAGGCCAAATGAGTAAGTGAATAGCACCAAGCAATAACATAAATACCAATCTTCTTCTTATGGTAGGTATGGCATCAATGCCTTTATCTGTTCCTCTTTTTACCTGTAATGCAATGCCCCAGCCAAACAATAAACTAAAGATGGAATAAAATTTCCCTTCTATGAACATTTCATGCAGGTACAGCATTTTGTGATCTAACCCGGGCAACAACATAGGCCCTGTTAAATGATTGCTTTCGCTGTAAAATGAAAAACCGCTGCCCAGGTTGGCAATAAAAATACCCAGCACAGCAAAGCCGCGCAGTACATCCATAAAAATTTCTCTTTCGGTGGCCTGAACAGGGTTCAGTGTTTGCATTTTGGTTAGTTTAAGATTTTTTTTACATCAATGCCGGTCAATTACTGATTGTTATTTTGTTGTCACTGATTTTTTAGATCGTATTTATTTTGTAATTCATTTATCAATACCGTTCCTTCTTTCAAAGCATTGATGATTCACCATTCACGCCTTGTATTTTTTCCTCTTCACTCATGCTTGATTGTTCTTTATTTTGTGATAGAAAAAAGCAATGCCAAAGCCCGATAAAATATAGATGATCATTCTTATGATTCTTTGCCTGGTAGTATTGGACATGTTTTGGATAAATCCTTTAGGTAAATAAATGAACAGGGGATAATTAACGGTTAATCGAAGGGAGCCGGATAAGGTATTGTAAGATAACAAACTAAGATGGAATTACTTTTATTATCAGCAAAAAAATAAAATAGAAATGCCTTCACTAACCTAGCCTAAGCTTTGTGTTTAGTAAAGGCATTTTCTATTCAGATAAATTAATCCGCTTTTTTATTCTGCAGTTGTGTAAAACTCAATTTTTGGCGCACTTATAACACCTGCATCGGTCATTAATTTTTTAAGTGCAGGATCGTTCATTCTTGCTTTTGCCTTTGCCATGTCTTTAATATCAAATACAATATGCACCATAGAAGAATCCTCAATGCCACGGGCCAATGCAACATCTATAAGGCCAAATCCAGCACGGGTTGCAGTGCCTTCGGCATCAAAAACTTTTAACCAGGCAGCAAAATCTTTTACTTTATGTGTTACAAGCACCCACTGTTTTTCATTCGAATTGGGGTTATATCTTATTACATGATAAAACGTCATTTCGGGTTTTGATATTACACCAGCTTTATCCATTGTGGCTTTAAGTTTTGGGTCCGCACCAAAAGCTTTAGCTTTTTGCATATCCGTTACTTTAAATGCAAGTACAATGTTATTGTTTTTTTCCAGACCTCTGCCTACTACAATATCTTCCATCCCTGCGGCTTTACGATTGGCGGAATCGTTGTTAAAGATAGGTCTCCAGGCCGCATAATCTTTTACGGTATGTGATACTTCCAACACGTCAAATGGTGTAAATGCAGCCGGGGCTGGTGGTGTTGCTGTGGTTGTTGCTGCAGTTGTAGAATCAGGAGTTTTAACAGGCTCATCTTTTTTTTCGGTGCTGTTATTGCAAGAAAAAAGTGCAAGAGCAATACTTAATGCTGCAAATGGCTTTAAAATTTGTTTGGTAATTGTCATTGTTTTTGATTTTATAATTATAAAAAAGAAACTGTACTAACCTTTAGTTTTGTGCAGCCGCAGCCATTGCCTCTATGTCTTCCGCTGTTGGGCCATAAATTGATGGGTTTCTTACACCCATATGCCTGTAATAAGTACTCAGCTGGCCACGATGGTGAATGATATCGAACATAAACATCCAAAACATATTCGTCATTGGATAGGCAAATAATTTGTGGCCAGCTAATTGAAATTCTACTATTTGGTTATCCCAGGTTTCATCACTTGTAGCTTTAAGTTTTTCTACCAGCAGCTTAGCGTATTTCTCAAAATACAAAGCTGCATCTTCTATGCTTTCATACTTTTTACTATATTCTTCTTTGGCTATAAAAGTATCAGTTGCATTACAAATGGCCTCGGCATGTGGTAACATGTGGCCAATAATTTCTGCTGCCGATCTTGCTTTTTCATTGCATTTGTAACTGAGTTTGCTCATATCTGTTGGCAATCCTCTTACAGCACTTAAAGTGCTTTTCATTTCGTTCTGCCAGGTTTGTATAAAAAATTCTTTGTTTGTCATTTTGATAATATTTTACAATTAAGAAATAAATTATTCAATTTACAAATCCACCGGCATCGACATTATAATGGGATCTATAACAGTATGCAGGTCTTTTGCAGCCTGGTTCTTAGGGTCGTTGATTATGGCACCCAGTTTTTCCATATCGGTAACTTCAATTACTAAAACAATTGAATTTGGGTCATCGGTATCCTGAAAAGTTTTAAAACCCGATACCGCAGGGGCGAACAGGTTTACCCTGTCTTGATGGCCTTTAAGCCATGTGTCAATATTTTTTACTTTGTGTCTTGCTACAATGGTTGGCATAATTATATTTTTAGATGTTAATGATAAGGCTATTTTTTCGGCTATCCTGTATATTTAGTTGTAGTTACTTGCGAAAAGAGAGGTGTTAAATAACTGCTGATAAAAGATGGGAATCAATGGGTACAGGAACCAAGCAATGTTGAAAATGGCCTAAAAGGTAATACAATTTTCGGAAATATTGTAGCGAAACAATATTAAATAACCATAAAGCCATATTTTTTTACCGGCGATGTTTTACGCCCCTTAGTATTTATCCTCATCCCAAATAATTAGGATATTTTGGCTTAGGTTTGCAAAAAAAATACAAATGAAGAAGATAGTTGGTTTAGCATTAATTATGATTTGCTGTTTTGCAGCCGCCGCACAAACAGACCTTAAGAAAAAAATTGTGGACAGTACTTGCGCTTGTTTGAGCGAAACACCTGACATAGACAAAAAATCACAGGAAGAATTACAGATATTGATAGGTCAGTGTATGATGAAAAAATCGATGACTGATTTTATGGCACTTGTTCAGGAACGCAATTTAGATATGACCGATATGGAAGGCATGCAAAAACTGGGAGCCGAAATAGGATTGGATTTAATGAAATCAGATTGTAAAGCAATGACAGCGATTGTACTTAAAATGGCACAAAGCCAGGGGCAGGGTAAAGGTGGGCCAGAAAAAATGGAAATCGTAAACGATATGCACATGGCAAAAGGAGTAGTAAAAAACGTGGAAATAAGAGATTTTATTTATGTAACTGTTCTATCTGGTGCCAAATCAATACAATTGGTATGGAGCGATATGGTTGAAAATGGAAATACCTACGCCAAAGACTTGATGAAACTTAAAAACAAAACTTTGGAATTTTCTTATAGCGAAAAGGAGGTGTACAGCATTAAGGCAAAAGCTTATGTTACTGTAAAGATGATATCAAGCGTACAATAATTATACAAAAAATAATAAAATAAAAAATGGCTCATTTAAAAATGGGCTATTTTTATGTTTTAAAAAAAATAAAAACTATTATGGAAATTACCGGAAAAAATATAATAGGCAATACACTTTCAGCAGTTGGCACAGCTAATTTTCAGGCTGTTGACCCTGCAACAGGCGAGGCGTTGCCCGTGCAGTTTCATTTAATAACCGGGGAAGAAACAACAGCAGCTCTTACAAAGGCAGCAGCAGCTTTTAAAATATACAACAAAAAATCTGCTGAACAAAAAGCTCTTTTTCTGGATGCAGTTGCAGATGAAATAACGGCATTGGGCGATGCAGTGATAGAACGTGCCACGCAGGAAAGCGGATTGCCCGCTGCGCGCCTGGTAGGAGAACGTGGCCGCACAACCGGCCAATTAAAAATGTTTGCTAAATTATTGCGCGAAGGATCCTGGATAGATGCAAGAATTGACACTCCTATTCCCAACCGGATGCCATTGCCCAAACCCGATTTGCGTAGTATGCAAATTGCCATTGGGCCGGTAATGGTTTTTGGAGCCAGCAATTTTCCATTTGCCTATTCTGCCGCAGGCGGCGATACAGCGTCTGCATTGGCTGCCGGTTGCCCGGTAATTGTAAAAGCACACCCAGCCCATCCCGGCACCGATGAAATGATTGGCCATGCCATCATTGCCGCAGCAAAAAAAACAAATATGCCCGACGGGATTTTTTCGATGGTATTTGCCAATGAAGTTACTGCAATAAGAATTGTAACTGACCCTGTAGTGAAAGCAATAGGTTTTACGGGTTCAAGAAAAGGGGGGATGGCAATTTTTAATGCCGCAGTAAACAGGGCCGAGCCAATTCCTGTTTATGCAGAGATGAGTGCTGTTAATCCTGTTATATTATTGCCTGGTGCTGTTGCTGCAAATGCAACCGGTATTGCACAAGGCTTAGCAGCATCAGTTACCATGGGTGTTGGGCAGTTTTGTACCAACCCGGGTTTAGTATTTATGGTAGATGATGAAAATGCAAAAACATTTTTAAATGTATTGGAAGAAAGTATAAAAAAAGTAGCGCCTGCCACTATGCTCAGCAAAGGTATTTGTGCTAATTACACCAGTGGCATCGAAAAATTAAAAACAGCGGCAACACAATTGGCACAAAGTGATGTAACTGCAAATGATAATAAAACAGAAGCTGCGCCTTATATATTTACTGTTACCCAAAAACAATTTATGGCTAACAAAAATTTAGCCAACGAAGTCTTTGGCCCGGTAAGTTTAATAGTATTGTGCAAAGATGTAAATGAAATTTGCGAAGCATTACAAGATGCAGAAGGGCAATTGACAGCAACCGTTCACGCTAATGATGCAGATGAAAAAAATGTACAGCCCGTTATTGATTTGATGAAAGAAAAAGCAGGCAGGATTTTGTTTGGCGGCTTCCCTACAGGTGTAGAAGTTTGTGATTCAATGGTGCATGGCGGGCCTTTTCCATCTACAACTGATGCAAGGTCAACTTCCGTTGGCACAGCGGCAATATTACGTTTTGTAAGGCCGGTTGCCTATCAAAATTTTCCGCAGCATTTATTACCTGATGCTTTAAAAAATGATAATCCACTCAATATTTTACGAATAGTAAATGGTGTTTTTAGCAGGGGAGCTATTTGAATATCGAATGTATAAATTGGCGAATATCGAATGTGGTTATAATTGAACTACATTCGATATTTTTACATACGACATTTTAGATTTTTATGATTGCTACCGTTTTAAAAGAATATGGTTTTAATATTATTGATTGTGATGTGCAGTCTTTTGGCAGTGGCCTAATCAATAGAACCTGGACGGTTATAAAAGCCAATGAAAAATTTATCCTGCAACGCATCAACCAGCAAATTTTTAAACAGCCGGAATATATTGCACATAATATTCGGTTGGTTGCAGATTATCTGTATAAAAATTTTCAGGAGTACTTATTTGTTGCACCAGTTAAAACAATAAGCGGCGGCGATATAGTTGTAATTTCTGATGAAGGGTATTTCCGCATGTTCCCGTTTGTAAAAAATTCCCACACTCTTGATGTTGTTACCAACACCCAACAGGCCTACGAAGCTGCCAGGCAGTTTGGCGCATTCACAAAAAAATTATCGGGGTTGAATGTAGAAAAATTAAAAATTACACTGCCCGATTTTCACAATCTTTCTTTGCGCTACAGGCAATTTGAAGAGGCTTTAGCAAATGGCAACCAGCAAAGAATTGAAGCTGCTGCTGAAATTGTCGGCAGCTTAAAAAAGCATAAAAATATTGTAGATCAGTTTGAAATAATAAAAGCAGATCCCGATTTTAAATTACGGGTAATGCACCACGATACAAAGATCAGCAATGTACTCTTTGATGCAAATGATAAAGGCTTATGTGTAATTGATTTGGATACTATAATGCCCGGCTATTTCATCAGTGATGTAGGAGATATGCTCCGCACTTATTTATCGCCTGCCAGTGAAGAAGAAAAAGATATCGACAAAGTTGTAGTAAGGCTTGATTATTTAAACGCCATTAAAGAAGGTTATTTAAGTCAAATGAATGACGAACTAACTGAAAAAGAAAAACAACAATTTATTTATGCAGGTAAATTTATGATCTATATGCAGACTTTACGATTTTTAACCGATCATTTAAATAATGATATTTATTACGGCGCAAAATACGAAGGGCATAATTTGGTAAGGGCAAAAAATCAATTGACGTTGTTGGAAAAGTTAGAAGAAAAAATTTTTTAGTTCTCAGTTGTGCAGAGAATTTTCTGCTATCAACAAAACTAGGAACTTGTATTACCAAGTCTTCAACTCATTTCTGTAAAACAAATACTCCGGCGTTGTAATGTTATTTTCATCATTCACTTCATACCAGGGCGATAAATTTTCATCCATTGGATTTACCAATACATGAATATCCTGTGCAGGCATATAACTCTGCGCCAGCATAAATATTTTTTTGCCTTTATCATTCACAGCAACATCCACTACAATTACTGCATGGCCGGGAAAACCACCACGGATCAACACATCACCTGGTTGTATATCGGCAAGGTTGGCAACAGGTTTTAATTGTTTAGATAAAGATGCCGAACCGCACATACCAAAAACCTGCTGCATGTATTGCATAAAATTTTGTTTGGTATATGGCGCTTTAAAAATATAAGATGTGTGTGCATTATCTGTAAAAATAATTTCATCAAACTTTTTTTCTGCAAATAAATATTCAGCCCTTAACCGCATTACGGCATCGGCACATTGTTGCAAATCTTTATTGCCTACAGAAATATCCAGCACTGCAAATTGTGCCAATTGGTTTGGTTTAAACCTGCCATTATATAAATGCACTGTTTTATCCTCTTTTAATGCAATATGCCTTAACCAGCCAGCAAATGCATCATTATCAGCATAAATTCTTCTAAAACCCTTTGGCAAAGGGATAGAGTCAATAAAATGATAAGGATTTTTAATGTTGGCATTATCATTGTTGCCCGTAACAACCTTTGGTTTGTTTGCAGAGAATGATGTATTATTATTACAGGCAAAAGAAAGCAGCAAACAAAAAATTAAGATGGGTTTAAAACACATAAATAGTTAATTTTGAGGTTAACGGGGTAAGATGCAAGTCCGTATCATCTCCATATAAAAATTTTGTTAAAGCATATGGCAAGTATTTTAATTATTGACGACGAGAAAGCAATAAGAAAAACATTAACCGAAATATTGAGTTATGAAGGTTACAAGATTGATGAAGCCAGCGATGGCGAAGAAGGCTTAAAAAGGTTTAGTGAAAAAGCTTACGATATTGTATTGTGCGATATTAAAATGCCCAAACTGGACGGCATTGAATTTTTAGAAAAAGCAAAAGAGATCAATGCAGATGTGCCCGTAATTATGATTAGCGGTCACGGCAATATTGACACTGCTGTAGAAGCCGTAAAAAAAGGCGCATTTGATTACATCAGCAAACCACCCGATCTTAACCGTTTGCTCATCACCTTACGCAATGCAGTTGATAAGCAAAGCCTGGTTACCGAAACCAAAGTGCTAAAACGCAAAGTCGGCAGGGTGCAGGAAATAATTGGCGAAAGCGGTGCTATAAAAAAAATAAAAGACACTATTGAAAAAGTGGCGCCAACTGATGCCCGTGTTTTAATAACAGGCGAAAATGGTGTGGGTAAAGAATTAGTGGCAAGATGGATTCATGAAAAAAGTAACCGCAATACAGGCCCGATTGTAGAAGTAAACTGCGCTGCTATTCCTTCAGAATTGATAGAAAGCGAATTGTTTGGCCATGAAAAAGGCTCTTTTACTTCTGCGGTAAAACAACGCATTGGCAAATTTGAAACTGCCAGTAACGGCTCTTTATTTTTAGATGAAATAGGAGATATGAGTTTGAATGCACAGGCCAAAGTGCTTCGTGCCTTGCAGGAAGGGAAAATTACAAGGGTAGGGGCAGAAAAAGATATTAATGTAGATGTAAGGGTCATTGCCGCTACTAATAAAGATCTTTTAAAAGAGGTTGACGAAAAGAATTTTCGCCTCGATTTATATCACAGGCTTGGTGTTATCATCATTCATGTACCATCGCTAAATGAAAGAAGAGAAGATGTGCCATTACTGGTAAATTATTTCCTGGATATCATTGCAACAGAATATGGCCAGCCCAAAAAAGCTATTGAGCCACAGGCAATGGACGCATTGCAACAATATAACTGGACGGGTAATATCCGTGAATTAAGAAATGTGGTGGAACGCCTCATCATCTTATCTGGCAAAACTATCTCATTGGAAGATGTAGATAACTATGTGCTGCCGAGGAAATAGTTTTTAGTCAAACAGCATTTGATATTTGAAAATATTTTTAAATTATCACCAACTAAGAACTAAAAACTAAGAACTGCGTGCTTGTTAAAGAAACCTCAACAAAGTACGAACGGTTTTACTTGGTAACGTTTATTATGGTATTTTTGGCGCTCTTAAAATTATAAGTATTATGGGATGGATTATTTTTATTGTAGCAATACTGGGTTGGCATATTGGTTTGTACGGCATGTTTAAAAAAGCTGGTATAGACGGCTGGAAGGCATTTGTGCCTTTTTACAATACCTGGTGTATGGTACAAAAAATGGAACTGAAAAAGTATTGGTTCTTTTTACAATTGATACCTATTGCAGGGCAATTCATTACTATCTGGATCTGCATCAAATTTGTAGAGCATTTTGGCCGCTTTGGTTTTTGGCACCACGCCGCTACTGTTTTTGTTCCTTTTGTATATTTCCCTTATTTGGGTTTTTCTAAAAGTGAAAGATATGCAGGCATAGCTGTTGTAAAGAATTACAAAAAATCTTCAGCACGGGAATGGATAGATGCCGCAGCATTTGCTATAGTTGCAGCAACATTGATACGCACTTTTGTTTTTGAAGCTTATGTAATTCCCTCCCAGTCGGAGGAAAAAACATTATTGGTGAATGATTATTTGTTTGTAAGCAAATTCGCTTACGGCCCACGTATTCCCAATACACCAATCGCCATGCCTTTTGTGCATCATACCATTCCGGGTTTAAATGTAAAGTCTTATGTGGAATGGATTCATCTACCTTATACAAGATGGTTTGCTTCTCCCGTAAAAAGAAATGATGCAGTTGTATTTAATTTTCCTGCAAATGACACTTTAATCAATGATGAAGAGCATTTTGGTTCTAAAGTAACTTATTACGAAGCATGCAGAGAATTAGGCCGTGATAAAGTTTGGGATACTTACGGGAGTATAATTATAACCAGGCCTGTAGATAAAAGAGAAAACTTTATTAAGCGTTGTGTTGGTATTGCCGGAGATACAATAGAAGTAGTAAATGGGGGTTTGTTAGTAAATGGAAAACCTCAGGATTATTTTCCTCATGCAGAAAGATTTTATAAAGTTAAAGATCCCAGGAAAACGTCTGTAGACGTAGATGCATTGGCTGCAATGGGAATACATGTAAGAGTCGAACAGGGAGATGTATCAGTTCCAGTTGATGGAATAGGTGATGTATTGGTAAATATTACTAACGAAGAATATAAGAATTTGGCTCCTGGGACAAAAGCTTTATTCGATCATTATAATCTGCCTGCAAGAAATGATTTGTTTCCTTATTATTCCACTGCAGATTCATTGCATAACTGGTCGGCGGATAATTATGGTAAACTCTGGATACCTAAAAAAGGGGAATCAATTCAATTAACGCCAGATAACATTATCCGTTACCGTCGCTGTATAGAAACTTACGAAGGCAACGGTTTTGATGTAAGGAATGGTAAAGTTTTTATCAATGATAAAGAAGCCACCACTTATACTTTTAAAATGAATTACTATTGGCTGATGGGAGATAACCGCCATAATTCATTAGACAGCCGCTATTGGGGTTTTGTGCCCGAAGATCATGTGGTGGGCAAAGCATCATTAATATGGTTTAGTTGGGAAGGCGGCCCAAGATGGAAAAGGATTTTTAGTTTGATCCACTAAACACCTCGAATCTATTACGGCATAAAAGTTGTACATTTAACAAGCAAATCCTTACTGCATAACGGCAGTAAGGATTTTTTATCTCTCATAAATTTTAAACTATATGAACCAGGAATATAATTTTTCATTTGAAGTATACAACTCCATTGATGAACTTTTACCAGAAGATAAATCATTGTTGCAGCAGGCAAGAAAAGTAACCGCCAACGCTTACGCACCATATTCTCATTTTAATGTAGGAGCCATTGCAAAATTAAAAAATGGACAAACTGTTACAGGTACCAACCAGGAAAATGCCTCATATCCCGTAGGTATTTGTGCCGAAAGGGTTTTACTATCAACCGCAGCCACCTTATTTCCCAATGTTGCTATCGATACCATGGCTATAAGCTACGATAATACAAACGGCAAAAGCAATCATCCTGTTTCGCCATGCGGCATGTGTAGACAGTCTTTAGCAGAATATGAAACAAGGGTTCATCAACCTATTCGTCTCATCCTAAGCGGACAAGAAGGCAAAGTTTTTATCATTAAAAAAGCCAGCCAGTTATTGCCATTTTCTTTTGGTGGAGAAGATCTAGCATAATTCAACACTGAAAAACAAAAAAAGGTTTTTTGAGGAGGATTAAATAAAAAAGAGGCCGGTATAGAAATACAGCCCCGTTTAATATCCAATATCCTATGAAAAACCAATCAGGGTATTGCAATTCGTGAGCCAACCTGTTTTTATTAGTAAAGAGCCGGAAATAAGAATATTGTTGAGCAATCAATTCAGCATTTTAGCAATTACTGAGTAATATTTATCTCACTTTATGCTTTGGTGAGTACCAATAAGGGTTAGTATAAAATTTTGGTTATAGGGCTACAGAGCTACTTTATCTATATATTAAGCACCATCATCATAAATATGGATAAAATCCTCGTAGTTGACGATTCGGAAGATTTACTCTTGGCTGATTAATGTATTGCTTAAAATGAATGGCTGTCAAGTAGTAAAAGCCAATTCAAAGGAAAAACTCTACAAAACACTTTCTTCATTTATACCTGACCTTATACTATTGGATGTAATGCTTAAAGGTATTGATGACAGGGAGCTTTGCATAGAGATGAGGGCCACTATTAAAACAAAACATATGCCCATTATATTGGCAAGCGCGAGTGCTGAAAGCCTTAAAGATTATGAAGAATGTGAGGCAAACGATGTAATTGCAAAGCCATTTAATATTAATGAAATAATTGAAAAAATAAACGGTTTGCTTTAATTAATATCACTCCTCAAAATAACATCTGCACCCCATTACCGTATTTCGCTTCGTGTTCAAGCAGCCATTTTTTTCGCCATAAATCGCCACCATAGCCAACAAGGCTGCCATTGCTGCCAATAACCCTATGGCAAGGCACTATTATAGATACATGATTGGTGCCATTTGCAGTACCAACAGCACGTATGGCTTTTACATTACCAATGCGTTTGCTTAATTCCAAATAACTTATTGTTCTGGCATAAGGGATATTGCAAAGTTCCTTCCACACGGTTTGCTGAAATGCAGTACCCTCCTGAACAATTGTTACAGAAAATTCCATGCGTTTGCCGGCAAAATATTCATCCAGTTCTTTTATGCATTTTTTAAGAGCGGCAGATGTAGGTTTTGCAAAATCGATTGTCGTCTCGTCTATGGCGTTACCTTTCCAGCTATTGGCAAATAACAAATGTGATACGGCATTGCCATTGCTACGCAATTCTAAAACACCTACTGGTGATTTGTAATAAATAATTTCAATACTCATGTTCATTTTTTAAACGGGGTCAGACCGTAAAAGCGTCCCAAGCCTTATCCAATCTTACAACCATTCTCAACATCTAACGAAGGTTGCAATAGCACTACATCATTATCAGCATTATAAACACCCAACACCAAACACTCACTGAAAAAATTGGCAATTTGTTTGACCGGAAAATTTACAACAGCAATAACCTGTTTACCAATTAAACTTTCTTTTTTATACAAAGCCGTTACCTGTGCTGAAGATTTTTTAATACCCAGTTCACCAAAATCGATGGTAAGCTGGTAAGCCAGTTTTTTAGCATTGGGAAAATCACTGGCTTGGGTAATAGTGCCTACTCTGATATCTACTTTTTCAAAATCGCTCCAACTGATCATATAATATTTTAAAAATGTTAAGCTGAATAACTGGGCAACTAAATTACTTAAAAAATACCTGGCATTGATTAAAAATCAAACTTTGTTGGGTAGCGTTTCCTTTGCATCTTTGTATCAAATTACCCATTATGCAACTCATTGAATGTGTCCCTAATTTTTCCGAAGGCAATGATCTTAATATCATTAAACAAATAACTGACGAAATTGAAAAAGTAGAAGGTGTTCGCTTGCTAAATGTAGACCCGGGCAAGGCAACCAACAGAACAGTGGTAACATTTGTAGGCGACCCAGCCAGTGTAATTGAAGCCGCTTACCAGGCAATAAAAAAAGCAGGGGAATTAATTGATATGAGCAAACACAAAGGCGAGCATCCAAGAATGGGCGCTACAGACGTTTGTCCGCTTATTCCCATTGCCAATATCACCATGGAAGAAACGGCGGTGTATGCACAGGAACTTGGTAAACGTATCGGTGAACTTCAAATTCCCGTATATCTCTATGAGGCTGCTCAAACCAATAAAAGCCGCAACAATCTTTCTGTAATAAGAGCCGGTGAATACGAAGGTTTCTTTAAAAAAATAAAACTGCCCGAATGGAAACCTGATTTTGGCCCTTCCGAATTTGATGCCAAGCGTGGCGCTACTGTAATTGGTGCAAGGGATTTTTTGGTGGCATACAATATCAACCTAAATACTACCAGTACACGCCGGGCCAATGCCATTGCATTTGATGTACGTGAAGCCGGGCGATATATTGAAGAAAATGGTATTAAGGTAAATAAACCCGGTACCTTAAAAAGTGTAAAGGCAATCGGTTGGTTCATTGAAGAATATGGTGTGGCTCAGATTTCTATGAATCTTACCAACATCAATATTACACCCGTACACATTGCATTTGATGAAGTATGCAAAAGTGCAACATCCCGTGGTATAAGGGTAACGGGTAGTGAACTGGTGGGCTTAATTCCTTTAAAAGCCATGCTTGATGCAGGAAAATATTTTTTGCAGAAACAACAACGCAGCATTGGCGTAAGCCAAAAAGAATTGATAAAGATTGCTATTAAATCGATGGGGCTGGATGAACTGGGGTCTTTTAAACCAGGAGAAAGAATCATTGAATATTTATTGGCTGACAAAGCTTCGAGCAAACTGGTAAATATGCAGTTGAATGATTTTGCCGACGAAACGGCCAGCGAAAGCCCTGCACCTGGTGGCGGTTCAATTGCTGCTTATGTTGGTGCATTGGGTGCATCACTGGCAACAATGGTAGCCAATTTATCTTCGCACAAAAAAGGATGGGACGACCGTTGGGAAGAATTTGGCAACTGGGCAGCAAAAGGTCAGCAGTATAAAAATGAACTGATTCAATTGGTAGACGCAGACACCGCAGCCTTCAATAAAATTATGGAAGCTTTTGCATTACCCAAAGCTACTGCTGAAGAAAAGGCCAAACGTACCGAAGCCATTCAACAAGCTACAAAATTTGCCATTGAAATTCCATTTAAAGTAATGCAAACTGCGGCTGCAAGCATGGAGTTGGTAAAGGCAATGGCTAGTATTGGTAATCCAAATTCGGTGAGTGATGCAGGTGTGGGCGCTTTGTGTATACGCAGTGCTGTAATGGGGGCCTTTATGAATGTGCGAATAAATGCAGGCGGCTACAATGATAAAGATTACGTGAATGATATTATTGCCAGAGGCAAAACCATTGAAAATAATATTATTGCAGCAGAATCAGAAGTGTTACAAATTGTGAATGAAAAGATAGGAGGATAGGAAAATATATCATTTATCAACAGCAATATTTTTAAATTAATTTTTTTAAAAGATGAAATACGTGAAACTATCAGCTTTAATTTTTACAGTATTTATTTCCAATACTGCCACGGCTCAGCAATTCAGGACTTTTCAAAGCAAAGCGTACGGATACAACTTTGCTATGCCAAAAGAATACCGGTTAATGGGCGATACACTTAAGCCTAATTACCAGGATCTTAATTTTGCCAATGGTGCAAAAGTTAATGTAAGGGTTACTGCTGTTTTTACAGATACATATGATAGCGCTACGTATGTAAACGCATTGTCAAAACTTGCTGCATTAAAGCCTGCTGAATGGGATGTAAAACTGCAAACAACTTATGCCGGAGCAAAGTTTAAAAGTTTTATGAGGGTAAAAGTTAGTAAACACCCTGGCTATCGTGTTAACTTTGAAACAGGAAAAGATAAAGCTACCGTAACCCATTATATTGTGAATGTGTATGCAAAATATTATGCTTACAGTTTGCACATGGCACATACTGATAAAGCATTACCTGCGGCAATGGCTAAAGACGCAGCAGACTTTACACATTTTTTGGATTACTTCTCAATAAGTAAACCTACTAAAATCACATCCCAAAAAGCATTTTAATGAAAAAGGCCCTCATTATTTTTTTAGCAATGGTTGTTTAGCACAAACCAGTTTAGCTCAAATAGAAAAAGTTTTTTCAACATCTTATGGCGATAATCCTGAAGTAGGTAAATATGCCCAGGTGAATGGCATAAAAATGTATTATGAAATATAAGGTACAGGTTAGCCAATGGTAATGATTCACGGAAATGGGGTAGTATTAAATCGATGGCTGATCAAATTGATTATTTTAAGAAACAATACCAGGTAATTGTTGCCGGCAGCCGTGCACAAGGCAAATCAGGCGATGGGAAAATACGCCTTACTTACGAACAAATCACCGACGATTGGGCAGTACTGCTTGATCAGTTGCATGTTGATTCTGCTTATATCGTTGGCTGGAGCGATGGGGGGATTGAAAGTTTATTAATGGCTATACGCCACCCTAAAAAAGTGAAAATGATGGCAATAATGGAAGCCAACCTGCAGCCTGATAGTACTGCTGTATATCCATGGGCAATTAAAATGGTACAACTTACCGAGCACTACCTGGATAGTATGATTGCAAAAAGGGATACTTTAAATAATTTTATACCGTATAAAAAGTTGAACGACTTATTGCGTAAACAGCTACATATATCCCTTACACAGATACATACTATTCAAGCAGCCACATTGGTAATGGCGGGGGATAAGGATATCATTAAAGAAGCACATACGCTACAGATATATCAAAACTTAAAGAAAGCCTGGCTTTGTATTTTTCCCGGGGCTACGCTTATGGTACCCCAAACAGCCCCCGAACTATTTAATGATGCGGTAGAAAGATTTTTTAGTGAACCATATCACAGGCCAGATTCAAAAGATTTATTTACGGGTAAAGAGTAGTATTACTGTAATGAATACACGGTAAATTTATTTTAATTCTTCCAGCAAAGCCTCGATTTAAAATCAAGGCTTTGTTTCTTCTCCTACCTTAAAACCATTGGCAGCTCCATAAATTTCCTGTTCAGTGATTAATTTTTTTATGATTTCATTTTCCGGTACCGCTTTTTCTTTAAGGCTATCTAAGGCAGCTTGTACTTTATCTGCAGGAGTAGTGGTAGTAAACAATTCAAAAGGCATAAAAGCTTCTATAACCATTTTCTTTTCAAAAGCCAGTAAATCCAGCATAGCCATTCGTAATGGCTTACTGTTTTTTATGTCCTTCATGTTTTGAACATAAGTTGTTTTCCTGTTAATGAATGAAAGCATATTACCCGATACTGGTTTTAATAAAATATAATTACCGCTTTTATAGGCTTCATTAAATGTTACTCCCCAGTTTTGTCCTTTGGCAAAAAGGCTATCTGAAATACTGGCAAGGTCATCATTTAATTGCAGGGGTGTTGTTTGCGCCTTGGTTAACGATATGGCCAGCAACATTACTACTAACAGCAGATAAATACGTTTCATATAAAATAAGGTTAAGAAGATAAAATGAAACACAATGTACAAACTTGTCAACTAAAATAGTATCCGTATTAGTGGGTATTAGTTTTTTAATGCGATAATACTGCTCTCTTTCACTTTTATGGCACGCTTTTTTAACCTTGTTTGAAAAAAATGTGATATGAAAAAGTATTTTATAATTGCTGTTTTGGCTGCCGGATTATTATCAGCCTGTGTATCTAACAAAGTTTTACAAAAATCAAAAATGGAAACGGCTGCTTTAAGGGCAGACAGTGCAAGGCTGGCAGATAAAAACGCCATGTTGCAAAGCGATAAAGATAACCTTACTGCTGATATTGATAAGCAGAAAAGGAATATTGAAAGGTTGAATAAGGATATCGCTAATTTAAATAATCAAAATGGACAATTAGGGCAACAGACTGCAAGCCAGCAAAATCAATTAAATAAAACAAAAGAAGAATTGCAAAGAGAACAGCTAAGATTACAGCAGTTACAGGCTTTGCTGGAGCAGCAAAGATCACAATCTAAATTATTGAAAGATAAAATGGCCGAAGCATTAAAAGGATTTAACAGCAACGATCTTACGGTAATACAAAAGAACGGAAAAGTATATGTAAGCCTTTCAGAAAACCTGCTTTTTCCCTCGGGCAGTGCAGTGGTAAATCCAAAAGGCGTGGATGCTTTATCAAAACTTGCGGCAGTATTGAATATTAATGGAGATGTGGCCGTAAATATTGAAGGGCATACCGATAGCATTCCAATTAAAGGTAAGTATAAGGATAACTGGGATCTTAGTACGGCTCGTGCTGATGCAATAGTAAGGATATTGGTAGATAATTATAAAGTTGATCCTGTAAGGGTTATCGCTTCGGGCCACAGTTATTTTGATCCCGTTGATATTAATTCTACAGCAGATGGCCGTGCTAAAAACAGGCGCACTGAAATAATACTATCGCCGAAGTTGGATGAAATGTATAAATTGCTGGAATCTGATAATGCGAATGCAAAAAATTAAGCATGTTTTATATTGATATTTTCTTACCGCTTGCAATAAGTATAATGGCACTTTCTATTCCTCAGTTGCTAATAAAAGAAGATCATCCAAGGTTGGAAAAGAAGGTAATATTATGGAGAAGGATTGGATATGGTTTAATTGCAGCAACTATTATTTACGGAATTATAAAATACCTCGTGTAATTAAGCGTAAAAAAATACACAATGAGGCATTTTTAGTACAACTTTAAATTGCCCAATTAAAAATACCTGGTAGTTATCATCAGGTATTTTTTTAAAAATTTATTTAGCCGTTGGAAATTTTATTATTTTCATTTGAAAGTGGGTTCTGCTGGGTAAAAGCTACAACTGGAGGAATGTTTGCCGGGGTTTCATCTTTAATATCTACCACAACAGCTTTGGATGTATTTAAACTATTCCATTGCATACGCTCACATATTTCTAACCAAAGTTTTTCATAATAACTGTTGGTTTTAAATTCTTTCAGTTGATGAAAAATAGATTCTTTTTTAAGGCTGATGTTTTCTATTTCAACGTAAAACGGAACGTAACTATTGAGGATATAATTGGTCTCTTCGTTCTTGTTTTCTAAATAATATTTGTGCAGTGTTTTGGAGGCTTGCACCATATTGTAAAAACTCAGCACCTTGTTCTTTATATTTACTTTGGCTTGTAATTCATCCAGCAATAAATTATTGCAATACACAGAAAGCGGTGCAGGAATATTAGGTATCAGCAACAAATCGCAGGCTTTAAAAATATTATCGTGCAGTAAAAATCTTCCTGGTGAGCAATCAATAATGCATACATCATAATCATCTTCTACTTCATTCAATGTAATATTGATAAGATCGTTGTTTACAAAATTAAGCGCCGTTATCCTCGATGCCTTATTCATAAACTGGTCGCTGAATTTAGAATCATTGGGGATTACATCAATCTGGTAAGTATCGGTAGAGCGTATAACTTCGTAAATGGAAATGTAACGGTCGAATAATTTGCCGTGTGTATTATCATTCCTATTTTCTAAATTGAAAAAATAACTGCTGCCGCCTTGTGGATCCATATCCCATAGCAGTACACTAAGCCCCTGTTTGGCAAGCATGCAGGCTAAATTTACAGTAGTTGTGGTTTTACCAACTCCACCTTTAATATTGTAGAGCGCTATTTTCTTCACGCTATAAATCTAGTTACAAAACGGCAAATGGCATATTATTTTTTCGTGAATGCAAGCAATTTTCGACTGAAGGCTGCCGGTAGCCGACTGACCATAGGCAATTGACAACGGTTGACGACAACAAACGACGGGCAACAGACGATGAATAACAGGCTACAGGCTGCGGACAATAAGCCCATAATATGATGCATACAAGACAGATAAGAGTTTGAATTTGTCGTACTATAATGCGGTCTGTGGTTGGCAGTCGGTTGTCTTCTCAAAAAAAATTGCTTTTATTTGATGACCTTTTGCAAAAAACTGCATTAAGTAGTATAAGCCCTTAAAATGACAGATAAAGAAATAATCACACATTTGCAGCTCAACAAATATCCGCTGGCCATAAAGGGGCTGTATAATATTTTACCGGCCGTAAAACAATATATAAAAGCCAACAACGGCACACCAGATGATGCACAAGATATTTTTCAAGATGCATTGGTGATATTATATAAAAAAGTACATGACGGCAATTTTAAACTAACCGTACCCTTGAAAACTTATTTGCTGGCCGTAGTAAAAAATTGCTGGCTGCAGGAATTGAGGCGAAGAAAAAAAATGCCTGCAGGAGAAACCACCAGCGACATTGCTGCTGCTGAAAACGATGAAGAACCAGGCTTTGCTGTTGCCACCGCAGCTTTCAATTTATTAGGGGAAAAATGCAAACAACTCCTTATGCTGTTTTATTTTAAAAAGAAAAGCTTTAAGGAGATTGCAACTGCACTTGCCTTTAGTGATGAAAAAATAGCTAAGAATCAAAAATACCGCTGCCTGCAAAAAGCAAAAGAAAATTTTGTAACCCTTTCAAACAACAGCACTCATGAATAATAACAGCATACAAATAGACAGGTACCTGCAACATGAAATGGGTGCGGAAGAAGTTGTTGCATTTGAAGCTCAGTTGTTAACTGATGCAGCACTGCAACAGGAATTGAATGTGCAACAGCAAATAATTAGAGCGGCAACTAATGCAGGTTTAAAATTAGAATTTGCAAAAGCGATAAAGAAAAAAATAGCAGCTAAAAAAATACTGCGCTGGAGTATAATTGTTGGTACTGTAATTTTAGTAACAGCAATTGTATTGCATACCATTAAATATGTTTCTGTTCAAAACCGTGAAGCAAATAATGCTGAAGAGCAATTGGGTGAAAAATTTACTATTGATAATGCTACTGATACAATTATAGAAACAAAAGATGGGGTAGTTCTTGCTATACCGGCACATGCTTTTAATACCAGCAATAGTTCCGTTGAACTGCAAATAAAAACGGCGCTCAATGCTTATAATATTATGCACAATGGATTATCTACCATGAGCAATGGCGCTATGCTGAAAACAACAGGTATGTTTTACATTAATGGTTATGTTGATGGTAAAGAAGTATCGCTTGCAAAAGAAATTGCAGTTAGCATTCCCACTGATAGTATCAACAACAGTATGCAATTATTTGATGGTGTAAAAGATAGCAACGGCCTTATAAATTGGGTTAATCCCAAACCTATTGATAAAAGTTTACGCACTTACGATATTAATACACTGGATTTTTATCCGCCGGATTATATTCCTGCTTTAAAAGCTTTGCAGAAAGATTATCAGAATAAAATTTATACGGATAGTTTATATTATTCATTTAGCCGGTATCGAGAACCAAAAGATGTTTTATATAATCAGGACATGGGTGAAAAAAGTGATTTTCCTTCAGAAGAAAACTCAGACTCAACAAAGAAAGGGGTGCCAAGTGATTCACCAGCACAAAGTAAACTTGAACTATTGCGAGATAAGTATTATCAAATTGATCCTGCAATCATTCATTCCATCTGGGATAAAAAATTCAACAACACTTTTGTTGCTACAAAAGAATTTGAAGAAAGGTTGCGTTACATGCACAGCCTTTGCACCGGCAAATATTTGAACATCTATTTAAAAAATTTAAGCAAACCATTATACGTTGCCGATTCACTTTGTGCTAAGCTTTCTCACAGTTCCGATTTTAAATCAGCATCGAATAAATTTGATGAATTTGCTGCAAGGCATGATGGTGGTGTAATGATTGCAAGTGGTATGCAACAAAAACTCAGCAATTATTTTCAAGCAAAATACAAAGCTTATAAAGATGCGGCTGTAAAAACACAAGTAAAATATCAAAAACAATTAGATAGTTTGAATACCATTGCCGATACAAGACAAAGACAGCAGGCCTTGAACGATTTTGCAAGAGAAAATAAAAATTTTACAGAAGAATTTGCTATTAATATTACAGATGCTTACAGGCAAATTGAGCAGACACATAACAGTTGGCCGCCTGCAAAAAAATATTACAATTTAACCATAACTACCACCGGTTGGAAGAATCTTGACCAATTTGTATTTGATGCAACTGTAAACCAAAAGAGTATGAGTTATACCGATCCTGTTAGTGCAAAAACAGCTACTCTTACTTATGCGGATATCAATATAAATATTGAAAATATGCAACAGTTTGATAAAGTATTGCTCTATCTTATTCCTGATAGGCTGAGCAGTTTTCAACGAATAGAAAAAGAAGGAAATACTTTTAAAGAAGCGCTGAACGCATTGTTTAAATATGATGCAGTTGCTATTGCATATAAAGGCACACAAGCATTTTATTTTAAACAAGATAATGCACAACCAAAAACATACGATTTCAATTTATTGCCAATAACAGATGATTTATTGCGCAAATCATTAAATGTTTATTCAATCAATAAAGAAACACCGCTTAGTGGTGAAATGGATTATCAATTATTTGAGCAAAATGAAACCATGAGAAAAGTACTATTACAAAAAGATATGGAGTTTAGATCTAAAATTTCAACAGCTATTTTTCATTGTGCTGCACCGCCGCAACCAGCGTTAGTTGTCGATTCTGCCAGAACGGTATACAAATAGGCCATGAAGTCTTTATGATATCTGTTAAGTAATGATTTCGTACAAGTACCTTAACTTAAAAGTTGAGTGGTCTTGCAAAAAATTAACAGTCCATTCTTTGCCTTGTTAAAAATATTTTTATATTATTACAGGATATGAGAAAGAAAATATCTTTATTTACCTGTATTACCGCTTTTATTACTTTTACAGCAACTGCCCAACAAAAAAGCTATGTTGAATTAAAAGGCACTTTGGTTCATTTCAATAACTCTGTACAGGTAGAAGATATGTCTGAATTACAATACCTGTTGCCACTTACTGATAAGCGGTTGATCATTGCAGATAGTACCGGGCATTTTAATATAAAATTTCCACTAGCAGCAGCTAATTACTTTCGCATTGGTAGAAATATTTTATACTTAACACCGGGAGATAAGATGGAGGTATATATTGATTTCAACAATCCTGAATTAGCTCGTTTTTCAGGAACCGGTAGTGCCGCCAATAATTTTTTGAGAGCTACACCATTTCCAAAAGCCGGTTCTTATCTTGAAGGTGGGAGTAAAGTATTAGCTACACCACAGCAAACTATTGACTTTATCATTGCTGCTGGGGCATTAAAAGAAAAGCAATTAGATACACTGCAAGGGGTATCTGAAATTTTTATAAAACTGGAACTGGCAAGAGTTAAAGCAGACATGATCGATGGTTTTGTTTTCGGCAAATATTATCCTCCGTCTGCAATACGAAAAGACAGCGCTCAGTCTGCTAAGTATACCAACCAATTTGAAGCACTTGCAACTCCTTTAAAAATACAATACAGCAAAAATTTTGTTGACCATTCTTTATTAAAATTAGTAGTGTACAGAGATTTTGCAGATGATTTTGTAAAAGCAGATTCACTATCAAAAAATGCACAGCCATTAAAAGACTGGATAAAAGCTGGGGACATTATTGACCAGATGAAACATACAAGCGATAAGGAGTTACTTAAAAGTTTAAAAAGAAGTATTGACAGTATAAAAACACCTGCTTACCACAAAGCGGTAAACCAATCGTTAACCAGATTATTAAAATTTGGTAAAGGTGATACTCCAGTTGATTTTACAGCAGCTGATATCAACGGCAATGCAGTTAAGCTTAGCAGCCTGAAGGGAAAAGTAATTTATATAGACCTATGGGCAACCTGGTGCGGCCCTTGCTTGAAAGAAATGCCAAGTTATGAAAAATTAAAAACACAATACGCTAATGACACTAATGTAGTTTTCATCTCACTTTCTATTGATGATAATATTGGTTTATGGAAGGCTAATGTAGCAAGCCGTAATGCAGGCGGCAATCAATGGATCATCGACCGAAGTAAATTAAACAGTTATAATATTGTCGGTATTCCACGAACATTATTGATCGGCAGCAATTTTATAATGGAAGATTTGAATGCTCCGCTGCCATCAGACAAAAAACTACCTGCCATTATTGACAGTTTAAAGACCAAAAGCCTTTTAGAAGCTATGTGAAATAAGCTGATAGGGAGAGAATCATTACCCGATTTTGTAATAAACACCTGCCATTTATCATATTAGTACAGGATACCCTTCTTCTATTACCATAATTTACCTATTTTCATTCCCTATTTCTACCAAAACTAATCGTTATGAAAAAAACATGGTGCATACTTTTTGTATTTTCCATTACAGCAATCACTGCAACCGCTCAAAAACCTGATGATGGCAAGCCACAGGTCATCAACAAAATGGTGAAAGTTGATTCATCTATTGTTACCAGAAACCAGATCACTATTAAAGGGCAGTTGGTTCCTTATACAGCAACAGCAGGCACTATACCTGTGTGGGATGAAGATGGTAAACCTATCGCCGGAGTATTTTACACTTACTATGAAAGGACTGATATTAAAGACAAAACATCGAGGCCCTTGGTGATTTCTTTTAATGGCGGCCCGGGCACACCATCAGTTTGGATGGAGATTGGTTATACCGGCCCACGCATTTTAAATGTGGATGACGAAGGTTATCCTGTGCAGCCTTACGGCATGCATGACAATGCCAATTCAATTTTAGATGTAGCAGATATCGTTTACATCGATCCGGTAAATACTGGTTTTTCCAGAACGATAAGTAAAGACATTCCCAACAAACAGTTTTTTGGGGTAAATGCCGATATTAAATACCTGGCTGAATGGTTGAATACTTTTGTAACAAGAAAGAACCGTTGGGCATCTCCCAAATACCTTATCGGCGAAAGCTATGGTACCACAAGGGTTTCGGGGCTTGCACTGGAATTGCAGGATGCACAATGGATGTATTTAAATGGGGTAGTATTGGTATCACCAACAGACCTTGGTATTAAACGTGACGGCCCTGTAGATCAGGCTTTGATGCTGCCTTATTTTTCTGCAACGGCATGGTATCACAAAGCTTTGTCTTCCGACATGCAACAAAAAGACCTTACTGCTATGTTGCCTGAGGTAGAAGATTTTACGATTAACCAATTGATACCAGCTATTGCCAAAGGCAATACTTTAAACGATAATGATAAAAAACAGATTGCTGCAAAGATGGCCCATTATTGCGGTCTGTCCGAAACCGTTATACTGCAACACAATTTAGATATTCCTGCTAATTTTTTCTGGAAAGAATTATTGCGTGACAAGGGTTTTACAGTCGGACGTTTAGACAGCCGCTACAAAGGCATAGACAGGCAAGATGCCGGTGACAGTCCTGATTATAATGCTGAGCTTACATCATGGTTACATTCTTTTACACCGGCGATTAATATTTATTTAAGGGAAGAACTGGGTTACAAAACCGATTTAAAATACAATATGTTTGGTTCGGTTTGGCCATGGGATAATAACAATAACAGAACAGGGGAAAACCTTCGCCAGGCTATGGCACAAAATCCTTATCTGCATTTGATGGTACAGTCGGGATATTATGACGGCGCATGTGATTATTTCAATGCAAAGTATAATATGTGGCAGATGGATCCAGGCGGCAAATTAAAAAGCCGTATGAGCTGGAAAGGTTTCCGCAGCGGGCACATGATGTATTTGCGTAAAGAAGATTTAGCAACCGCTAATGAGCAGTTGAGAGAATTTATTGCCAATTCATTAACCAAGAAAGGAGAGCCTGCTAAGTATTAAGGTTAAAAGTAAATAAAGTTTATAGCGTTTATAAAAATGCCGATGTAGAAAACATCGGCATCTTTATAAATTTCAAGCTTTTACAAACTTTCAACTTTCAACCATCAACTTTCAACTCTTACTTTTTCAACGTCGTCTCAAACAATTTAAATATTCTTTTATATTCATCCGTCCAGCTGCTTGGCTCAACAAAACCATGATCTTCCATGGGGTAAGGTGCCAATTGCCAGTTATCTTTCCCTAATTCAATCAAACGCTGCGTTAATTTTACCGCATCCTGAAAATGTACATTCACGTCCATCATACCATGGCAGATTAACAAACTGCCTTGTAACCCTTCGGCAAAATAAAAGGGAGAACTTCTTCTGTAAGCAAGGCTATCATTAAAAGGTTCGTTTAAAATATTTGCCGTGTAGCCGTGATTGTAATTGGCCCAGTCTGTAACGGGCCGCAATGCAGCGCCGGCGGCAAATACTGTTGGTTTGGTAAACATACCCATCAGCGTTAAAAAGCCGCCATAAGAGCCACCGTATAATCCAACATGCTGCGGATTTACGCCATAAGTTTTTACCAAATAATTTACGGCATCTACATTATCATCCAAATCTTTTCCACCCATAAAGCGGTAAATACCCGTTCTCCAATCCCTGCCATAGCCAGAGCTGCCGCGGTAATCAATATCCATTACATAATAACCATTATCTGCAAGCATATTATTAAACATGTATTCCCTAAAATAACTGCTCCAGTATTTATGGGCATTTTGCAAATAGCCAGCACCATGTACGAACAATACCGCAGGTTTATTAGCATTGGGTGTAGTAGGTTTATAAACTCTTGCATAAACCTGTGCGCCATCGCTTGCTGTAAATGAAATCACTTCAGGGTCTCTCCACGGATAAGCTTTAAACTCATCGCTCTGTGCTTTATTGGTAATCTGTTCTATTTTACCCCCGGGCTTATTTTCCTGTAAATACAATTCCCATGGTTTGTTTGAATAGGAATACAATATGCCAATGTATTTTTCATCAGGAGAAACGGTTACATCATTGGCACCTGTCATGGTGGTAATCCGTTCTTTCTTTCCATCGGCTATGGATAGCCGGTAGTATTGCATTTCGCCTGGATGCACTTCGTTGGTGATGATGTAAAAATATTTTTTATCAAGGCTTAATTGGGCTTGTTGCACTTCGTATTTACCTGATGTTAATGCCTTCTTTTGTTTTGTATTTACATTGATAGTATATAAATGTGAATAACCGGTTGCTTCTGATTGAAACCAAAAGGTATTATCATCTATCCAACCAACACTACGAAAATTGATGTTTGGGCCTGCCACCCACGCTTCATCACGCTGGCGGTCCAGCAATTGTAATTTTTTTGTAGCAGTATCCCATAGCATCAGCCAACGATCTTTATAATCACCGGCACGTATTTCCGCCACGGCATAAGTTCCTTTTGGCGACCATGATAAACCAGAAAAACTCACCGCCCTGTTGGCATTGATTTTTGTACGTTGTTCTAATTGCTTCGGATAATCTTTTACATAATCGGGCAAGTCTTTTATGCCCGGTATCGAATCTGTTTTTATTGCAATTATGGTATCCCTGCTACGGTCATAAATAAAAAATTCTGAGCTGCCTTGTAAAGCACCCACTTTTGTACGGCCTGGTATGTCGGTAGTAAATCCCGATTCAGTTACATAACTGGGAACGATAGTAGTTTTATTGGTAGCTACCGCTTTAAATAAACGGTAACTGATAAAGCGGCCATCAGGACTGATGTTGAGGCTCTGCAACATCTTATCTTCAATATTGATACTCCTTAACTCTTTTGGCTTGGGTAAATTTTTATTGTAGGCATCAGCTTTTTCACGGTTTTCTTTTCTCTCCCGTAATATTTCAAAATATTTTATCTGGTCATTTTTTAACCACTCCTCTTGTTGATTGGCTTGCTGGGTACTTATTTCCCGGTTTCCTCTTGCACCATTGCCACCACCACCTCTTCCTCCAAAATTTGCAACAGGAGGCGGTGCAGCATCGCCACTTTTTAAATTGGTAAGTTGCAATGTTTCGCCGGTAGCAATGTCCCAGGCGTATAAATTCTGACTTTTATTATACACGATCTTTGTTTCACCAAATGAAAACTGCGGATTATTTTCTGCATCCGTAGTTTGTGTAATACGTTTTGTTTTTCCTGTTTTTGTTTCTACATAAAAGATGTCGCCGTCTTTGCTGTATACATAAGCTGTGCGCAATTGGTTGTATACAAAGTTGCCCGTGCTGTTTTGATTTTGTACATCAAGGGTAGAAGCTTTTACCGGTACTTTATTAACTGGAGTAATGTAATACAATGAATCGGCGGGTGCTTTTTCAGGGTTCCAGTCAAAAAACAAGGCATGCCCATCATTGCTCCATTGCAGGTTTGCCGGGGAAGTGCCCATCCATTTTGGATCCCTCATAATTTTTTCAACAGTTAATGTGCCAGGTTGTTGGGCTGTAACCGAAAATGCTATTGCAAGCAGTAATAGTGATAAATTTGATCTTAACATCATAGCAGTTTAGTACCCCAAATATATTAATTAAATAATAGGGGAAATGTTATGCAGGAGTTTTATTTGATTTTTTTTCTTTTTAACTATCAGTTTACATTACCTGTAGTGTACAACTTACATGTTAGTAAATGCCAGGCATGTTGTTTTTAAATGCACCGGGGTTTAGAACTTTTCCCATAATTTTAAATCCTGATTCCATTTTATTGTGTAAACTTTCCGTTCTTAAAAATCATTCATCTTTAGTTATGAAAAAAATAATTGTAATTGCGCTGCTTGTTGTTGCCACAACTAAAATTTCGGCGCAGGAATGTGATTGCAACAAAGAGTTTTTATACATGAAAGATTTTATTGAACACAATTATGCAGGCTTTAATGATAAGCTTAAAACAATGACCAAACCTGCATATGATAAAATGACAAACGACTTTATCGCTTATTCTAAAGACAGTTTGTTGGGAAAAAAATGTTTATTGCTGATATCGGAATACCTGCAAAAATTTAGAGACGATCATATTCAGGTAAGCGTAAATTTTGATGGCACCAAGCTGGATTCTGCACTTATGGCAAAAGGTGAAAAGATAAGCATTACAGATAAGCAAATGGAACAATTGGGTAAAGTAAAAGAGGGTTACCAGGGCATTTATTATTTTAAATCAGATTCTACCTATAAAATTGCTGTACTAAAAAACAAGAATGCTTTAAGAGATTATGTGGGTGTGATGGTGTCTTCAAAATTGGAGCATTGGAAAAAAGGGCAGGTAAAATTTGAAGCCAAACAAGTAAATGATAGTTTATTGAGAGGCGTTTTATATTTAAGAAATCATTTGCCCAAGGTAGAATGGTTCTGGCTGGGTAAAAATACTATTGGCGGCGATTGGTTGAGGGAAGGCATTAGTGAGCAAGAGCCCAGCAATAATAATTATGTGCCGGTAGCATCAATAAAATTAAGCGATAAAACCTTGTATATAAAAATATCCAGCTTTAGCCCCAATAATGGAAAAAACATTGATTCCATTATAAAAGCCAATAAAGATAATTTAGAAAGCATGGATAATTTGGTGCTGGATCTTAGGGATAACGGCGGCGGTTCAGATTATACCTACGGACCGTTGATGCCTTATGTTGCAAGTGGCACGGTAAAAGGTATTGGTGTGGATGCTTTGTCAACAGCTATAAATATCAAGGGTTGGAAAAAAATATTGGAAGACAATGATATCCCTGATATAACAAAGGCTTCCATCAATCAAAGAATAAAATTGATGGAAGGAAAATACGGCAAGCTGGTGAATATTGTTGATGATGATTCGGATGTGTACAAGCCAACACCATTTCCTAAAAAGGTAGCCATCTTAATTAACCGGGGGTGTGCCAGTACTACCGAACAGTTTTTATTATTTGCAAGGCAAAGTTCAAAAGTGATATTGATGGGCCAAAGCACACAAGGCACATTGGATTATGCTAATATGAGGGAAGCTAATTTTATTTGTATGCCTTATATACTTGAATATGCCACTACCAGGAGCCGCCGCCTTGATATAGGTCAGGGAATTGATAATGTAGGTATAAAACCCAAAGTATATTTTACTAAAGATGCTGATTGGATAAAGGAAGCAACGAAGATTTTGGAGAAGAAGTAATTGACCACAGGCGACCGACCACTGACCACAGTAGTGCGGCTTCTGTTGTCCATCGTCCGTTGTCAGTCGTCCTTTTTCCGTATCTTCAAAGTAACTAAACCTTTTCACTTATGAATCCTCAATTAGAAGAAATAAGGGAACAGCAAAAACAATCCTGGAATAAATTTTCTGGCGGTTGGAAAAAGTGGGACAGCTTCAACATGATTTTTTTAGGGCCGATAGGCGAAGCAATTATTGCAGCCATACAACCTTCAGGTAATCAAACTATTTTGGATATTGCTGCAGGTACCGGTGAACCCGGACTAACCATTTCGGCTATGCTTGATAGTGGCATAGTAGTAATTACTGATTTGGCAGATGATATGTTAACAATAGCAAAAGAAAAAGCTGCAGAAAAAAATATTATCAATGTAGAAATAAAAGCTTGTGATGTTTGTGAATTGCCTTTTGCAGATAATAGTTTTGATGCTGTGAGTTGCAGGCTGGGATTTATGTTTTTTCCTGATATGCAGTTAGCGGCTAATGAAATTATAAGGGTATTAAAGCCGGGTGGAAAATTTGCCACTTCGGTTTGGGATACCCCCGATCAAAACTTTTGGGTGACTGCCATGATGGACACTATTGCAAAAAATATGCAATTGCCACAACCGCCACCCGGTGCACCTGGTATATTTCGCTGTAGCAAACCCGGGTTGATGAAAACTGTTTTTGAAAATGCAGGTTTTGTAAATATTATGGAAGAAGAAGTTCCCTTAACGTTTAATGCAGGTACAGCCGGCAACTATTGGAGTATGATGACAGAAGTAGCGGCACCTGTAGTTGCTGCTTTAAGCAAAGCTGATGATGCCATGCATAAAAAAATAAAAGACGAAGTGTTTGATATAATAAATACAAAATATGCCGATGGAAAGGTAGCGATTGCAGCCAGCGCTATTGTAATAAGCGGCAAAAAAGAATAGGCAATAGGCCACGAACAACAGTAATGGATCTTCTTATCTATGGACAGTATCTGTCGTCCGTGGTTTTTTGTCCATCATTCATTTTACAAACAAGATGTTAACCTCTTAATAATAAAAGCTTAATTGAAATTGCCGTCTTATATTTAGGGCAATCAATTAATAATTATGCGTTCAACTTTTATCTTATTGGCATTGCTTGCAACTGGTATTTCTTCTAAAGCACAAAACGATACCAAGCCATCTATCGATCTGTCTGTTTTTAGCGATGCTTCCAATCATTGGTATGCCATACCAGATAAGGGAACAGTGGTAGTGCCACGGCCGGGCCATCCACGATATACCGCTACAGATATTGCAGCCATTGCCGATAATATTTTATTGTTTCAAAAAGATAATGGCGGCTGGCCAAAGAATTATGATATGCAGGCTATACTTACCGCTGATCAAAAAGATAGTTTAAAAATTGCAAAAGCCTTAACAAACACAACTTTTGATAATCGTACTACTTATTCACATATTAGCTATTTGGCCAAAGCTTATGGCTATTTAAAAGATGAAAGATATAAAGCCGCTGCAATAAAAGGGCTTGAATTTATTATAGCCGCACAATATAATAATGGCGGCTGGCCGCAATATTATCCGCTGGAAGAAAAAGAAAATTACAGCCGTGATATTACTTACAACGATGATGCGTTTGGCGGTATTATGTGGTTATTAAAAGATATAATCGAAGGCAAAACCGAATACAATTTTATTGATGGTAAATTAAAGAAGAAATTACAGTTGGCTTACGATAAAGGATTGGATTGTATTATAAAAACGCAAATAAACGATGCAGGCAAACCAACTGCATGGTGCCAGCAATACGACCCTGTAAGCTTGGAACCTGCATGGGCACGTAAATTTGAACCACCAAGCATTTGCAATGGAGAAAGTGTTGGTATAGTATTGTTGCTGATGAGTATAAAAGAACCAAGCCCTGCTGTAATTGATGCAGTACAAAACGCTGTAGTATGGTTCAACGATTCGAAAATACTCAACACCAAAGTAGAAACTTTTGCAGCGCCAGAATTGGTTACGCCTTTTCGTATTTCAAAAACAGACCGCCGGGTGGTAACAGTTCCCAACGCACCTCCAATCTGGACACGTTATTATGAATTAAAAACACACCGGCCTTTGTTTTGCAACAGGGATAGTAAGGTAGTATATTCTTTAGCAGAAGTGCTTAGAGAAAGAAGGGATGGCTATAGCTGGTATACTTATGAGCCGCAAAAAGTATTGAAAGCATATTCCGACTGGCAAAAAGTTTTTGCACCTGGTAAAGATGTGTTGTTGCAATAGTATTTGGTACGCCGAAATTTTATTTCGGCCTTTTTCTTTGCTTCGTGTATAAATTGCGAAAAAAGTATATTTTATACAAGCAAAATATTAGTTATTTTCAGCGAGCATTTATAACTAAAGCTCCAATGAAAAAAATATTCTCCGTTTTATTTTTATTAACCACAGTAACTGTACACAGCCAACTGATTACTGATTCTGTATTAATAGAAAATCATTACCGTTCTTTTATTTACAATACGCCAACTGGCGATCTGAAAAACGGTAATTTAATGTTTGTAATGCATGGCTCAGGCGGTAATAGTTTAGAAATGATGAGCCATACTGCTAAGTTGGAAGCAATGTGTGCAAAAGAAAAACTATTACTTGTTTACCCTAACGGCTACCAGCACTATTGGAACGAGTGCCGTAAATATTCTACCGCAGCAGCTAATAAAGAAGACATTAATGACAATGCTTTCTTTACAGCGATGATAAATTATTTTCAAAAAAAATATGGCATCAGTAAAAAAAATATTTATGCAGCAGGCTTTTCCGGTGGTGGGCAAATGGCTTATAAATTAGCCCTTACTATGCCCGATCAAATAAGGGCTATTACGGCAGTTGTAGCCAATATGCCCGACAGCGCTTCATGCGATTGCGTACTTGCAGGCAAAGCCAAGCCAGTGTTAATTATAAATGGCACCGACGATAAAACAAATCCATACAATGGTGGAGAAATGTTTGTAAACAATGCCAGCTATGGTGTTGTTCTTAGCACTGAAAAAACATTCACCTATTGGGCAAACCTGGCAGGTTATAAAACAGTACCTGCGAAAACATTATTACCTGATGCTGATCCCAATGATAAAAAAACGATTGAGGAATATTCTTATACAAGCAAACTAAAACCACCAGTTACATTATTAAAAGTTGTTGGCGGTCACCACGATTACCCCAATGATATTGATGTATATGTGTACGCATGGAATTTCTTCAAATCAGTAAAGTAAAAAACAGACATCACTTGCCTGTATAGTAAAATAATTGCACCGCTTATCCTTTACTGTAAAATTGTATTGTGTTTATTGCAGAAGTTTATAGGATAAAACCAATACAATGCGTAACCTGCTTTTTTTTATAGCCAGTATAATAATATTACTCAGCAGTTGTGTATCAAAAACAAATACAGGCATTGGTATGTTTAGAGATAATGTTGCACACAACAGCAATACGAATACCAATTACGATCTATTATACGATACTAAAACCTGGAGTTTTGATGCGGGTGCACCAGTACGTTCAACTGTATTAGTAAATGATAGTAAATTATACTTCGGTAATACCAAAGGCGATTTTTTTGCTTTGGATAAAAAAACAGGAACCGTTTTATGGCAATACCATTCTGGCTTTGCTATCAATTCATCTGCAGCTTGCCAAAACGGAATGGTTTTCTTTTCTGATAATGAACAGACATTGTATGCACTGGATCAGCTGTCGGGTAATTTAAAATGGAAATTAAAATTAGGAGATAAGCTGCCTTATCTGTGGCGCTTCGATTATTATTTTTCTTCACCAACATTAATGGATGATAAAATTATCATTGGCAGCGATGATGGCAACCTGTATGTTGTAGAACAAAATAATGGCGACATTGTATGGAAATTTAAAGGAAAAGGATTGATAAGAAGCACCGCTTCAGTTTATAGAGATGCTGTGCTATTTGGAGATACAGAAGGAAATTTTTATTCGCTGGATAGTAAAACAGGGCAACAAAAATGGAGTTATAAAATAAATGGCGAACCACTAAAATTAGATACATTGGGCTTTGACCGTAAAGCCATTTTATCGGCGCCCGTAATTGCAAATGATAAAATAATATTTGGAGCAAGAGATGGTTTTTTATATTGTTTAAATGCAAGCGATGGAAAACTAATATGGACAATGGATCACCAGGTATCGTGGATCATTTCTACTGTTGCCGTTAAAGATTCATTTGTGGTAACTGGTACTTCCGATGGCAGGTTTATACAAGCCGTACATTTAAACACCGGTAAAGAAATATGGAAATTCCATACACCACAAGCTACATGGTCGTCGCCATTGATTGATAATGATAAAGTGTACGAAGGTTGTTATGATGGGCAACTATTTTGTCTCGATCTTAAAACAGGAAAGAGAATCGGGCAATTCGCAACCAACGGCATCGTTTATTCTTCGCCAGTTATCAGCGATAGTTTATTATACATCGGTTCCGATGACGGGCATTTGTATGCCTTAAGCGGGCGCACACCCGAAAAATCGATCGCCAAAACTGAAATGATATATTATGATGCCGACCAGTTAAAACTCTATTTTAAAAATGGTGGCGATGTAAGGATAAAGAATTATTTGCAAGCCAATGGTTTTAAAACAATCGGCACCGATACTTTACCAAAAGTAATGGCAGATACAGCTTCAGGTAAAGTAATTGTTTTTGCAACAGATTATTTTCCTAAAAGCATTTATGCCAATGGTAAGGCTTCTTTGCTAAGGCAATTTTTAGATAATGGCGGTACTGTTATCATTCTGGGTAACAATCCTTTGTTCTTTAATATTGATGAAGCAAAAAAACAACTTTTGGGCTTGAACAACAGGCGCATCGATTCTGTTTTAGAAATTGACTATGGTCCAACAGATACCCGTGCCTTCGGCGGACTATTCAGTGGTTTTGCCAGTGTTAAAGGTAAAAGTTTTAACCTGCCCGATTATTGGGTATCTAATTTTGGCATTGATAAAAAGCAAGTGGATATTGTATTGGGTGTAAATGAAAATGCACAAGCTTCAGCATTTATAAAAAAGTATAATAACGGTGGTGCATTTATACAATTATGGATGCATCCTGAACTACCTGTTAATCTTGATGCAATCATTAAACTAAGCGAAAGGGAATTACGCTAATGGGTTAGTAAGCCGTAATTCTATTTCGGCACCCAAAGCCGAAATGAAATTTCAGCATACCAAATACAATGTAAAAAACAGTCATCTTTATCCTCCGCTTTAACCGTTAAACAAAATCACGCCGTTCAAAAAACAAGGGTAACCTATCTTCGCCCTTTATGATAAGTATAAAAAGAATAGCCGCCCTTGCAATATTTATTTTATCCGTGACTTTTGCATATTCCCGGCAAGCTGCAAATAATTTTACACTTACAGTTGTAAATGAAAACAACCAAGCTATACAAGGGGCAACTGTTCAATTAATTACCAATAACAAAATAGTAAAAGCAGCGGTAACTGATGCTAAAGGCAACTCAGTTTTTAATAATATTACCTCAGCCACTTATTCCTGCACCATTACTTATACCGGTTACAAAACACAAACTACAGCGCCATTCAGTTTTCCATCTGTAATAAGCAAAACTATTGCGTTGCAAGCCATTGATAAAACTTTGCAAGCTGTAAGTGTTACGAGTAAAAAACCACCCATACAACATAAAGAAGGTAAAACCATTGTAAATGTTGATGCAAGTGTAACCAATGCAGGCACTACAGTATTGGAAGTGTTGGAAAAATCTCCTGGTGTAATGGTAGATAAAAATGGCGGCATTTCTTTACAAGGAAAAGCTGGTGTATTGGTGATGATAGATGATAAGCCAACTTATTTGTCTGGTGCAGATTTAAATAATTTACTCAGCAGTATGAGTTCATCACAAGTAGAGCAAATAGAACTGATGACGAACCCACCGGCAAAATATGATGCCAGCGGCAATGCAGGCATCATCAATATCAAAACAAAAAAGAATAAAGTAAAAGGCTTTAATGGGTCATTTACCATTGCGCCGGGGCAGGGGGTATACCCAAAAAAGAACGGTAGCCTGCTATTGAATTACCGTACGGGAAAATTCAATACTTTTTTAACGTATAGCTCCAGTTACAATCTTTACCTAACGGATATATATGCACTAAGAAAATATTATGATGATAATGGTAAGATTACAGCCATTCTTGATCAGCCTACTTATTTTTCGGGCAATTTTTTAAACAATACTATCAAAACAGGCATCGATTATTATGCATCTCCCAAAACAACTATTGGCATTGTGCTTGGCGGCGGATTGATACATCGTAAAGGCACCAGCGAAGCAGGCGCTACATGGCTTGACGCAAATGGTGCTACTGATTCGTCCGTAGCAACCACCAGCACCAGCGACAATCATTTTAAAAATGGTTCTGTTAATGTGAACCTGCGCCAAAACATTAATAAACAACAAGATCTTGCTATAGACTTAGACTGGTTGGGGTACAAGATTACCAACGAACAACAATTCAATAATCATTTGCAGGCACCAGGTGGTTATAACGAAGCTTCAAGAGGTAATATCCCCAGCAGCATTACTATTTTATCTGCCAAAGCCGATCATACTTTACGCTTTGGAAAAAATAGCACGCTTTTATCAGGTTTTAAAACATCGCATATCAGTACTGATAATATTGCATCTTATCAAAACCTTAATGGTAGTAATTGGCAAGAAGATTATGGCAAGAGCAATCATTTTATTTACAAAGAAAATATTAGTGCGGTGTACAGCAGCATCGAAACCAAGCAGCGTCATATCAGCATGCAGCTTGGCTTGCGCTACGAAGCTACCAGCTACGATGCACACCAGTTAGGTAACATACAACAAAAGGATTCTGCCTTCAGCCGTAACTACAACGGCTTGTTTCCCAGTGGTTATATAACTTACCAGGTAGATACTTCCAATGCCTTTACGTTTACGGCTGGCCGAAGAATTGACCGTCCCGCTTTTCAAAATCTAAATCCTTTTACGTTCATCATCAACAAGTACACTTATCAAAATGGCAATCCTTACATTGTGCCGCAATACAGCTGGAACCTGGAATTGAGCCATCAATACAAAGAATGGCTTACTACAACGGTATCGTACAGTATTGTTAAAAATTATTTTTCGCAATTATTTTTAACAGATACGGTAACGGGGTTGCTGTTTTATTCGCAGGGCAATGTGGGGCGCACACATAATTTGGGTGTAAGCAGTACCGTAATTTTGTTGCCAACAAAATGGTGGTCATTTACATTTCAGGCATTGTACAACCACAAAGAATTAAAGGGGTATAATGGAAATGAAAATTTAAAATCTGACATCAACCAGTTTAACATTAATATGAACAACCAATTTACTTTTTTAAAAAAGTATAGTGGTGAAATCAGCGGATTTTATACCTCACGTGCCCGGAATGATTTGCAGGAAAGGTTGTATCCTACAGGGCAATTATCTTTTGGGGCCAGCCGCCCTGTATTAAAAAAGAAAGGCACTTTAAAAATCAGCATCAGGGATATTTTTTATACCAATGCCATGGAAGGGCTGACGCAATTTCAAAAAGCTACTGAATATTTTATTGTTCGTAGAGATAGTCGCTTAGTGATTGTAGGGTTTACTTACCGTTTTGGAAAAGCGTATAAAACTACTAAACGGAGCAGTGGAAGTGCCGGGGATGAAATAGAAAGGGTAGGAACTGGAGGATAAAATAATAGAAAAAACATGGAAGCCCTCCTGGGAACAGAAGGGCTTAAGTGCCAAACCAAAATTTGCTGCTGTATGGCTAAACTACATATTAAAGAGTGCGAAAATTTGAAAAGGTTGCAAAGAATATAAAAAGAACATGAAATAAATTTTTGGAAGAACTCAAGTTTTTCTTACAAACTACTTAACTACAATCTTTTAGCTGCCATCTATTGATTATATTGTGTAGCAAAATTATTCCTGATGAAATGGTTAAAAGTATTGTTTTTTATAGCAGCAGTATTTTCAATTGAAAAAGCTGCAGCACAATACAAGCACAGTAAAAAGTTGGATAATGCATTAAAAGCCATTATTCGCAATGCCCAGCTCGACAGCAATTTTTATGTAAATGATAAAGACAGCGAGCAGGTTTCCTTTGCAGTAATTGATTGTAGCGGTAAGAAACCTGTTTTTGGCGGCGTTAATGCGGTAAACTTTATTTATCCTGCCAGCGTGTACAAAATGTATGTGGCTATGGAAATTTTAAAGCAGATAAGTGAAAATAATTACAGCTTGTATCGCCAGTACATTGTTCCTTCTCCCAATGATGTTGACCATAGCAAAGAAATTGATAACGACCCACGGCCACTGCTACATGCCGGTGACACTGTTACCATCAATTATTTATTAGACCTGATGATAACCCGTAGCGATAATGCCGCCGCCAATTGTTTAATAGATGTTGCACAGCGAAAAAATATCAATGCCACCATTGACAGCCTTGGCTGGCAGGGTAGTGAAGTAACCCGTAAATTCCTCAGCCGCAAATTTGAAGACCCCGGCTACGATACCATACGGGGCACAGAAACCAGTGCTTTACACGCTGCTGATTTTATGTACCGTGTATTGAATGACCGACTGATTAATCCCTGGGTAAGCAAACAACTGAAAGCATTATTGGGCAGGCAACTGGATGTAAGTAAATTATCAAAAGGTTTGCCCGGCACTGCCATGTTCTATCACAAAACAGGTTGGTGGAGTTATTTTACACATGATGTGGGCATTGTGGAAGATGGAAAGCTGAAATACATTATTGCGTTGTTTACCCCGGTGAAAGAAGGGGAGGTTCTGGGAAAGATGAGGATGGTATCAGAACAAGTGTATGAGTTGATGAAAGAACGACATATGTAAATAACAGATTTATTGTTTTGGTTGTCTTATTGCTCTTCTTCATTTTTTTTATTCCAAATTCCCAACTTATTCTGTTGTGCAAATTCTTCTGCCGCCATTATTTGCAATAAAAATTTTTCATAGTCCTTCTTATTAATATGAAGTGTTTCATAACCCTGTAATTCTTTTAAAGTAGAAAGTGCCATAGTTCCTCCGGGATAGCATCCGTTTCTAACAAGATAATTATTTATAGTATCTTTTTTATCAATGAGCCAGCAATAAGTCATTTTAGAATTTGCATAATCAGACATAGTAGGCCCGTGTGTTGCTACAGAAATCACTTTAGCATTTGAGTGTTGCGAGAGCCATTGCGATATTAGACTATCAGTGTTTTTTGAATGCGGCGCTCTGAAAAAACCTGTTGCTAATAAACAATAGGTGTGTAAGCTGTCTTTTTTGCTTCCGGAAAAAATAGAACTATCAAAATTTAAGTCGCTAAGAAGAACTTGGTTCCCATTTTTGCAACTTGCAATTGATAGAACAATGCATACTGAAATTAAAATGTTTATTTTCATCTTGATTTTCTATCGTTAAATATCAATATTTGCATCAAAATATCACTTTTGCAATAACAACCAATTCACCACTTGCACCGGCTCTGCAATACTCCACGAATGCGGATGCCTTTTATTACCTGGTTGTCTATAACCTTTATCTGTTGTTGTAACTAAAATGGCATTATTATTCCCTAATCTTTGCAACTCGTTTATCATTGCTGTTTGATCGGTAACATTTAGATAAGATAAATCATAACCTCTTTGAGTAAGCCACCATTGCAAATCCGGTTCTGTAATCAACATGATAGGTGTTTTTATCAATGGTTTGATGGCGCTTTGTGTGGTATCAGAAAATGAATAAGGAGATAGGTTGTAATAATTTTGCAGTGCGGTTTGTGGTGTGCCTTTCATTTCTTTTTCAATGCGGTCAATCATGTAGGTAACTTCTCCATTTACTTTTGTAGGATCACTAAGGCGAACCACCCTTTTAGCGGAATTATAAAAACGTTCCCAATCGAGTGGGGGATCAACAGCAAATACGGCTTTTGGTTTTATGGGATAATTATTTTTGACTGCCAATTCTGCATACTTCACCACGCAACTGCCACCAATTGAAAAGCCGCCAATGTAAAAATCCTTTTTCTGCATATGATATTTGATAGCAACAGCTTCCACTTGTTCTTTTAATGATTGTTGCGATGCGCTATCTACGCCAAAATATGTGGCGTCTGTTTTTAAAAAAGATAAAATGGTCAAGATGCCTTGTTGTGCTGCGTATCTCGATAGGTCCATTTCATCCGATACATCTTTTGGCGAACCTCCAAAACCATCCAGCAAAAACATAAATGCTTTTATTGGATTGCCTTCGGGTATAACAGCGACATACATATTTGCAGTGCTGTCTTTTGCATCGAGATAAACTGTTTCCAATTTTTGGGAAAAGGAAATGGAGGAAATGAAAATGGTGAAAATAAGAAGACTTGCTTTTTGCATGGAATGTTTTTATTTAGTTTCAATATACATTTGTACAATATCAACATATTCGCCATCCAATTGCTTGATTGCTTTTATATGTCGCCCTTCTTCAATAAACCCCATTTCTTTATATAATTTTATGGCATGAATATTTGTCGCAAATACCTGTAAATATATTTTTTCAATTTGTTCATTTGCTGTTGCCCATTCCAATAAATTTTCAATTAAATTTTTTCCAATACCTAGAACTTGATATTTTGGGTGTACGCTTACTCCAAATTCTCCGGTATGCGCTATTTTCTTTTTTGAATTGGGTATAAAGAAAAGTAATCCAACAATATCATCGTTCATTTCTGCAACAAGCAATAATGAATTGGAATTATCATTTAGGTTTTCTATCCATTTTATTTCATTATCAACGGTGATGGTATACTCTTCCAATGTTGTCAACACCTGGTTGGTAGATGCAAATAATACCTTTGAATAATTAATGATTGCTGCTGCATCATCAACAGTAGGTTTTCTAATTGTAAATTGGTTGCCGTCTTTTGTAAAATGTTTATTCATTATAACCAAAATATCAGTTGATATCTTACATCTAAATTTACACCCAAATTCCACTACAAAAAATTATCTTTATCCCAATGAAAGAAAAGCAGCAAAAAGAAATACTATCGTTTGGCAGTTGCATCTTGCCTGCCTTTAAATTATTACGCAAGAATGATCCTTTGCGTATGGCAGGCGCTACGGCTTTTTTCACCACATTTGCCTTGCCGCCCATTGTGTTTGTACTGGCACAATTGTTTGGATTGTTTTTTACGCCACAAATGATTGGCCGTGGTTTAATAGAAAACCTCAGCAATAATTTGGGTACTGCCGGAGCTGAACAAATACGTGATGTTATCCGCAGCATCCGCACTTTTAATCAAAGCTGGTATGTTATTGTGTTGGGCTTTGCGTTCTTAATTTTTGTGGCCACCACTTTATTTATGGTTATTAAAAATTCGCTCAATCAAATTTGGAACGTTACAATAAAAGAAAAGCCAGGCATTTTGTTTTACCTATCTACAAGGTTGCGCTCGTTCGCTGTAATATTATTGGTAGGTATTTTATTTTTTGCCAACCTTTTTTTTAAAAGTATAGAAACAATGGGCGGCAACTATTTAGAAAAACTAAACAAGGGTAGCAGTATTTATTTCACCATTATTTTTAGCGAACTCAGTAGCGTAATTATTGTAGCAGTATGGTTCAGCATCTTATTTAAATATTTAGCCGATGGCCGCCCAGGTTGGAGAGGCGCTATTGTTGGCGGCGTATTGACTGCAATTTTATTTACAGGTGGCCGTGTTTTATTACGCAGCTTGCTGCTCAACAGCAATATTGGCCTCCTTTACGGCGCTTCAGGTTCTTTGGTATTGGTATTGTTGTTTGTATTTTACACTTCGTTTATCATGTATTATGGAGCTTGCTTTATTAGCGTGTATTCCCAAAAGAAAGGGTGGGGCTTGGGGCAAGATAAAGAAGCGTATGAAGTGAAACAGGTAGCTGGGTGAGAGGTTGGCTGATGTTTTATTAAACAGAACGAAAGATTATCCTACAAAGGCAAAGTTCTTTCTGCCTTTGTAGGATAAATGCCGTCTTATTATTTTTTATCATTTAAATATTGTACCAATTTTTCTGCAAGCTGTATATCAGGTATTACTAAACCTGCAGTAGTAATTTTTTTGCCGCCGAGTTTTTGTTCCATAACAGAATTAACTCCGTATTGGCTTGCAAAATCTTGTGCAAAAGATTTGCCTGCTTCAGCTTGTAAAGAAATCTCAATGGCTTTGCTGCCATCTTTATTCAGCCATATACCACTTTCGTAAGAAATAGTTTTAGTAAAATCGATAGAAGCAACCGGTATTACTATCGTGTATAATTCAGTGCCAAAAAACCAAAGCGTATCACGGCTAATATTGTATTTAAAACCTTTGGGAGAACGGCCACTTAATTTACATTCAAAGTCTATATCATCTTTATGTGCCAACATGCCGCTTAATTTATCTTCTACCTTTTTGTCTTCAGCTAAAATTTTATCTATGGCATCGTCAAACTCAGCGTCATCTGCTTTAATTTCACTTTTAAAATCGTGCGGTGCTTTCATAAAAGCCAATGCATTTTGCGCCATTTGATTACTGGTGAAGTACATGGTTATTTCCATGTTCGCTTCTGTTTTTATAGTAGTAAATTTAAAATCATAAGCACTTGGAAAAGTCTTGCCATTAAACGGATGTAGTTTTAAATAGTATAACTTCTTTCTGTCAGTCGTCGTCCATTTTTCTTCTTCACCAATAATTGATTTTGTAAAATCAACGGTTTTTAGGGGAAGCGCCATTTCTTTACCATAAAACTGGTAATACATGGTGTCGCTGCTATAATAGTAATTGTAAGACTGTACATTAAAGCCATCATACAATTTAATATCACCATCATTATGAGTAGAAAATAAATCCTCTATATTATCAGGATCGCTTTGTGCAATAGCAACAAAGCAGCTTATCATACCTAATAAAAGAAGTTGCAATTTTTTCATGGTGCAGGTTTTTATAAAAGTAAGCCGAGTAAGTAGATCTGTATATACCCAATGCATGGTATTCTTGGAATTGCCGCTTAGAGGGCTTTGTGAGAGGGCAAAACCCCTTTTCACAAAACTTTTACAAAAAAAATAACCTAAATGTTTGTTCGTACGATAAATTTCCTACCTTTGGTTTATGAAGGAAGAAATCAGCAATAAATCAAATGAGCCAACCAAATCGGAGTTGGAGATATTACAGGTGCTGTGGAAGCATGGCCCATCAACTGTACGTTTTGTAAATGATACCTTGAACGAAATGAAAAGAGCCGTTCAATATACCTCTACATTAAAACTGATGCAGATAATGGCAGAAAAAGAAATGCTTACCCGTGACGAAAGCAGCATGAAGCATATTTACCATGCCGCCATTGAAGAGCAAAAAACCAAGGGCGCTTTACTGGAAAAATTTGTGGACTCGATGTACAATGGCTCAGCAAGCAGCCTGATGCTGCAATTGCTGGGCAACAAAAAAACATCAAAAAAAGAATTGCAGGCTATAAAAGATATCCTTGCCAAATTTGACAAAGACAATAAGTAATTTTTTAAACTTATCTTATGCAGTTACTTTCTATTAGCGATATATTTTCTGGCAATATTGCCCGTGCCGTTTGCTGGATGCTGGTACATTCTTTATGGATGGGGCTTGCATTAACTATTGTAACAGGCATCATCATATTAAGTACAAAAAGGAAAACTGCATTGCTGCGTTACAATTTACTCTCCGGCGCCTTATTGTTATTTACTATCGGCATGATTACAATTTTAATGATGCAGGTAACGACAAGCAGTACCCATTTAAACCAACAGGTAGCTAGCTCTACAGCAACAGCAATCATTAATACCAATAATGATATACAGGCTTTTAGCATTACTCAAGACAGGGCAGGTTTTACTTCTTCCATCATCAATTTTTTTAACAACCATGCTAATAGTATTGTTATGATTTGGTTTATCATTATTGCATTTAGATGTGTAAGGCTGATAGGAGGGTTGCAAAAAATTAAACAGATAAGAACAACACAGTTATTACCTGTTGGCGAATACTGGAGCGAAAGACTGTTGGCACTTTCTGTTGCATTACAAATTAAAACTCCGGTGCAATTCTTTCAGTCTGGCCTGGCAAAAATACCAATGGTCATAGGGCATTTTAAACCGGTAATATTATTTCCCGTAGGATTGATTACTTCTCTTCCTGCGCAAGAAGTTGAGGCCGTACTATTGCACGAACTGGCGCATATACGCCGCAAAGATTATCTCGTAAATATGCTGCAGCATTTTGTTGAGATATTATTCTTTTTTAATCCTGCTATTTTATGGGTATCTGCTCTTATTAAAATGGAAAGGGAAAATTGCTGCGATGATATTGCGGTAGTGCAAAGCAGCAGTAAAAGAAATTATATCAATGCATTGGTATCTTTTCAAGAGTATCATTTGAATATGCCGCGATATGCTACTGCGATTGCGGACAATAAAAAACATTTATTACAACGTGTAAAGCGCATGCTTTACAACAATAACAAAACACTTAATGCCATGGAAAAAACATTTTTAACTTTATGCTTTATCGTTACTATTTCATTAACGGTATTTTTTACTCAGGCGCAAACCAACAACGTTAATAATACTACTGCAAAAATTGCAGCTAACGACACTACTCTTGCCGACAGGCATTACAACCCTGCAGATTACCCGGAAGGTTCTTCTACCAGCTATTCAGAAACTATAAATGGTGTTATACATACACTGTGCATTTTTAAAAGAGAAGGGAAACTTTATGAAATTTATGGCGATATCACCAGCTTTAAGATTGATGGAAAAGCCATACCGCAATCGCAATGGGGGAAATATAAAACATTGATCAGCCAGTTAAGAACCGATTATCAAACTTCGCATGTTGCGATGGCGGAACAAATAGGCAAGCCAAGTGATATACAAAGGCTGGAAGAAAAAAAGCTGGCAGAGCAATTACAACTCTTAGCCAATAAATCCAAACTGGATCAAATGCAATTAGAGGCATTATCTAAACAAGATAAGTTGACGGCTGAACAAAAGCAATTGATGGCAGACAATAATAAGATTACTGCGGAGCAAAAAGAATTGTTGATGCAATTGGATAAGCTAAAGGCAGAGCAGGATAGCAAAAATGTATTGCAAAAAAAACAAATGACCGAAGCAGAAACTAAAGCATTGCTCCAAAAATTAGAAGAAGAACAAAAGAAGATGAGTAAAGACCAGAAAACTTTGCTTGAGCAAAAATTAAAGGCGGAAAGGGATGCTCAACAATTACTGGAACAAAAACGCAAAATGGAGAAAGATAATAAAGCAACCGATGCTGATAGCAAGACATCTGCCGCTGACAGCAGAGCAGCAGCAGCTGATAGCAAAGAGCCGGGTGTTAAATCAAGCACTGGAAGTAAAAGAGAAATAGAACGCAGTGTTGATGATGGCTCAAAAGTTATAAAGAGCAAGTTGAGTTATACAGAAAATGCTACCGCTTACAATGCCACCAAACCTGCATACAAAGAATATGAAACGCCTTATAAAAAAGGAACACATATTGTATCCGGAATACAAACCAGCGATTTCAGCAACTCTGCCAAAGATGTAGATATTGCAGTGTTGACCAACAATATTATTGCAGATTTGAAAAAAGAAAAAGTGATTACTAATGAAGCCAACTTATCTTACAAAATGAATAACGATGTATTGATTGTTAATGGCCAAACGCAACCTGAAGCACTTCACCAGGCACTGAAAGCAAAATACGTTAAGAGCCCCGACTGGAATTTGCTGTATAACTGGACGATTACTTCCAAATAATTTCACCCAACAACATTATGCAATAGTTGCAGCCTGACGATGCTTTAGCTACTGCTTTGCTTTGGTACAACGAATTTTCAATTCGTTTCATAATATGCTGAATTGAAAATTCGGCGTACTTAAAACACTTATGCCATGAAAAAAAGTATAGCCATTCTTTTTTGTACACTCAGCCTTGTTAGCAGCAAATTATTTGCACAGGTAACAGGCCAGGTAACAGCAGATGATAAACCATTAGCTGCTGCTACCATTTCTTTATTAAAAGTGAGAGATTCTGCATTGATAAAACTAACTGTTGCAGATGCCGATGGAAAATTTGTTTTTGATAAAACCAATAATGGAAAATACATCATTGCAATCAATAACATCGGCTACCAAATCTATTACAGCAAAGTTTTTATAATTGATGAACAGCATCCATCAATTAATTTAGCAACAATTGTTTTGCAACCGGCAACAACAGCTACGTTAAGCAGTGTATTGGTTATTGCAAAAAAACCTTTGATAGAAAGAAAAGCCGACAGAACGATAGTGAATGTTGATGCGTTTATATCCAATACAGGAAGCAATGCTTTGGAAGTTTTGGAAAAATCGCCTGGCGTGCAGGTAGATAATAATGATGAGATAAGTTTGAAAGGAAAATCGGGTGTAGCAATTTATATAGATGATAAGCCAACTTATTTATCTGGCGCAGACTTAGCCAATTATTTAAAATCATTGCCAGCAAGTATGCTGGATAAGATTGAGATAATGACAACGCCGCCTGCAAAGTATGATGCAGCAGGCAATGCTGGTATCATCAATATCAAAACTAAAAAAAATAAAACCAAAGGTTTTAATGGTAATCTTTCCATCAGCGCCAGGCAAGGCATTTATGGAGATAGCCGCAACAGTTTCAATTTTAATTACCGCTATAATAAATTTAATTTATTTGGAAACATTGCGCCTTCGGGTGGAAAGAGTTTTGATGACCTCACTATTAAAAGATGGTACGTTAATCCCGATGGCAGCCCGCAATCCAGTTTTTCGCAACTTACTAATATAGTGCGGTCGTATACAGGTGTTAACACAAAATTGGGTGTAGATTTCTCACTCAATAAAAAAACAATATTAGGTTTTGTCTATAGCAATGTAACAAGGCCATCGAATGAAAAACGATATAATGACGGCAGTTTTTTTAATACACAAAAAGTAATGGATTCTATTATTCTTGCAGATAATCACGAAAAGGAAAAATTTAAGAATAACAGTTACAATGTAAATTATCGTTACCAGTTCGACAGTGTTGGAAAAGAATTAAGCATTGATGTTGATTATATAAATTACAATACCAACAACAACCAGTTATTTAAAAATTACAGTTATACTTCGGCCAATATTTTAAAAACGAGTGATGAACTTAGCGGTTCTTTACCCTCTAACCTGGATATTTATTCTTTTAAAACAGATTATACTTTGCCGTTTAAGAAAAAATCTAAATTTGAAACGGGGGTTAAGGCAAGTTATATTTCTACTGATAATATTGCAGCTTATTTCACAACAGTAAACAATAGCACTACACCTGATTATGAAAAAACCAATCATTTTATTTATAAAGAAAATATTAATGCGGCCTATGTAAATTTTAGTACGGAGATAAAAAGATTTTCTTTGCAATTGGGTTTACGTGCAGAGAATACCATTTCCGAGGGCCATCAGCTGGGCAATGTGGTAAAACCTGATTCTTCTTTTAAAAAGAATTACACCAATCTTTTTCCAACTGTATTTGCATCTTATAAATTAGATAGCAATACAAATGCAATAAACTTTTCTTACAGCAGAAGAATTGACAGGCCATATTATGCCGACCTAAATCCTTTCATTTCTCCATTGGATAAATTTACTTACTATGCAGGTAATCCATTTTTAAATCCGCAATTCACCCATCATTTCGAATTGGCGCATGTATATAAAAATATGCTCACTACATCTTTTTCATTCGACCATATAAAAGATGAAATGGATGAAACCATTGAATTGCAGGGTAATACTTTTATCAGCCGTACTGGTAATATCGGCAAAAAAGATGTGGCAAGTATCTCAATGGATGCTACACTAAAGCCAACAAAATGGTGGACGCTTTTGCCTTTTGTAAATTATGTGTACCTGCATACACAAAGTAAAATTTATACAGAAAATGTGAATACAAAATCGGGTTTTTGGAGTGGCACCATCACTAACCAATTTGCTTTTACAAAAGGTTGGAGCATGGAAATGCTTACCCGTGGCCGCTCAAGGATAATTGATGGGCAATTTAATTTAAAACCAACTGCTATAATAAATATCAGCGCGCAAAAGAAAATATTGAAAGATAAAGGCAGCGTAAAAATAAATTGCCAGGATATTTTTAGAACCCGTTCAAATGAAGGTTATATCAACAGCCTAAAAGGCGGCAGTGGTTTCTATACCAACTTTTTTGATAGCCGTGCTATTGTATTGGCATTTAGTTATCGTTTTAGCAAAGGTGCAAAAGCAAAGGAGGTCCGTAATACAGGCGGTGCAGAAAGCGAGCAGAACAGGGTGAAGTAAAAAAATGCAATCTTTTATAATTTGGGAGGCAACAAAAAAATGTTCAATACTCAACGTTCAATTTTCAATAATATGCAGTTCTTGTATTTTTCAATACTCAGCATTTACTTCAAAATTTGCGATTTGCGTTTTCATTGAACATTGATTGTTGAGTATTGAACATTGGATATTTTATTACAAGGCCATATCCATAATACACTAACCATATTTTTTTTATCTTAGCGCAAACATACCTGATGCGTTTTGACACTTACATACCTTGTGATATTTTAAAACCTTATGTCAGGGCTTTTGTTATTTCAGAATCTACAGAAGAGAAGCAATACAAAGTTTTGCCTGGTACCGAATTGGTTATTGGCTTTCAATATAGCGGCAGCCTTACTCAAATTAAAAATGAAGAGCAGGTAAAGTTATCTACGGCAGGCCTTACAGGATTGCATAATAAATTCAGGGTATTTAAAAATGCTGCCAATACAGGAACTGTACTGGTTTATTTTAAAGAAGCAGGAGCTACAGCTTTTTTTAAACAGCCTATTCACGAGCTTTTTGAAGAAAGTGTTTCGTTAGATAATTTTATGCTTCGCTCAGAATTATTGATTTTTGAACAACAACTTAGCGCAGCAGGAAAAGATGCTGATAAAATTGATGTTGTGGAGCATTTTTTAATAACAAGGATGAATAATACTGTTCCGGATAAATTGGTATTGGCGGCGCTTGGGTTAATACATAAAGCCAAGGGGGACATAAAAATAAAAGATCTTGCCCAACAATTATTAACCAGTGCAAGCCCTTTGGAAAAAAGATTCAGGCAAGCAGTTGGAGCATCCCCTAAAAAATTTGCAGCTATCGTTCGTTTTAAACATACCATCCAAAATTATTCTTCAGCTTCTTCTTTAACGGATCTTGGCTACGAAGCTGGCTTTTACGACCAGGCACATTTCATTAAATCTTTTAAAGAGTTTACCGGCGAAACTCCGGAAAGTTTTTTTTCAGCACGATAACAAAAACGGTTTTTTACAATTGCATCCTTCAGTTTTTATTGAATTTTGCTGTATCATTAAAAACTGAAATAAATGTTTACAATCGAACAAGTTAAAGCTGCACATTCAAAAGTAAAATCAGGCGCCGACTTCCCAAACTACGTGCAGGAGATTATTAAATTAGGCGTAAAATCTTATGAAACTTATGTAACAGACGGGCACACCGATTATTGTGCCGACAATAATTATGCTGTTTCATCAGCTGCTAAATACGCGGCGATGGTTATTGCTGATGAAAACAACACAACTTTATTCAAACGAGAACTTAAAGCCCACCAACGTGGCGAAACAGATTATATGGCCTTCTGCAAAATTTGTGCTGATACAGGCGTAGAAAAATGGGTGGTGAACATGACTGCTATGACCTGCACTTATTTTAATAAAGTAGGCCATGAAATATTGGTAGAAATTATTCCAACGGCATAAAATATTACTCTATTATTTTTTCAATCCTGGTTAGTTTGCCATTTTCGTTGCAGCCCTCAATAATTATTTTCATCTTTTTTGTAAAATCGTTATTGTAAAAAGGCAAAAGAATACGGCGGTTATTTTTATCTGTTACAATAAATGGGTTCCAGTATAAAGTAGTTCTGTAGTCGGGTGTGTTAGTATTGTCGGGCATTGAATAATCAGGTGAATAAAATTCTTTGAAGGCAGTATAGCCTGCAAGTGTAGTAAAATCTAAACCTTTACTCATTTCATAACCGGTTCTTCCCTTTTTAAGGTAAACAGATATGGCACCGCCTTGCCCACCAGAGCTGCTGGAGCCGGAGCCAAAAAAAGGGGGCTCAAATATTTTTACCATAGCAATTTCACTCATAGATAAACTTAAGATATAACTGGGGTCTTCCATTATTTTTCCAGTTGCAAATGACATTGATGTTTGCGGAACTTCATTTACAAATAAACTGGTTTCAAAACTCCGCCATGTAATCAATGCATCATTGCCATCTAAGGTTATCTGCAAGCCAGCAATCCGGCCCTGTAAATAAGCAAATAAATTTTGTGATGCTAAAAAAGCAGGATCATCTTCTGGTAGAATGGTCTTGCTTTGTGTACTTGGGTCGTCGCTAAAAAATCCTGTAGTATATTCCTCATCTATCAATTGCCTTTTTGTTTTTTCTTTTGAAGTTACCACTACCGTTTTCAAAGTCTTGCTCTTCAAAAATTCCAATTCATCCAAATGTTGCTGGTACACGGTTTTTAATTTTGTTAAAGATGCGGTGTCGGTTTCTATAAGTGATGGCAAAAAATTTGTTGTAGGCTGTTGCAATTGCAAAGGACCCTTAAATAAATTGCTTTTCATTTCAAAACCGGACCTTGAAGTAAGATTTTTATTTTTATCATTATTAAATTGATAAAACAATTTAGCGGTATCATAAAAAATCATTCCCGAAAAACTAAAGCTGCCATCTTTTTGAACAGTGCTGATAAGGTAATCTCTTTTTTTATTTCTTGTTTCTAAAATGCCGTTTACTTCTTTTCCTGCTACGGTAGATTTATTGATATCTTTTAACTGCCCTTCAATAGAAATATAATTTTCAGGAAAATAATTTAATGGCCTGTAATGGCCTGCCAGCACTTCAATCCATTTAAACCTTCGCCAGCCATTGGTTAGCATTACCAAATCCAAATGGTCGGCAATAGAATCTGCATAAGTAGAAAAATAATAAGCAGGATTATACACATAACCTTTGATATCGCTTGTAAGCAACACCGTGGAGAAAATATTATCAGTACTCTGTTTGTAGTTAAGGCCGGCATCGGTAATGGCTATTGAAAGATTGGTAGATACAGTATCTGGTATATCTATCTGGATAACATTTTTCTGTCTTCTGCCAAGATTTTTTTCACTTGCATTAACGGAAGGATTAAACGAAAAATCTGCCAGGTTTATAAATACAATTCTTTCTGCTAAAGGTTTTTCATCTGGCGAAAAAATAGTTAGTTGAATAATGCCTGCAGGAAAATTATCAGTTGGTATCACACTGGTAAAAGATAATTTCTGGCTGATGTTTGACTTTGCCCTGTACAATTGCTGCTGCTGCATTTGCGCCATTACATATACGAAGGCATAATTGGTGGTGGCTGAGCGCTTTATAGTAAATTCAATTTGATGGCCGGTATAATTTGCCTCTAATACAATACCGTTTGGTTTTGCTTGAGGCAAAACATTTTCATGTGTTTGCCCAGTTACATCTTTCCAAACTGCTTTGTATTGTTCATTGGCCAAGGGTTGCAATGTAAATGTACCCATGCCATCATGCATAGTAGTAAATGAAGTAATCGTTTTTCCTTTACTATCTAAAATATCTCCATTGATATTAACAGGTATACCAAAATTGTTAGTGGCTTTAAATGCAACTCTCGATTCAACATCTTGCACAAGATCGCCGCCTTCGGGAAAAAATTGTACTACAGTTGTGGAAGAATTTGTATTAGCTGCAACGCTTGTTTTTTCTGCAGCAACTAAAGAAGGTTTTGTGCCTTTTTTTTGAACCGGAATAATAAATATCGCTTTACTGAATATAAAAGAAGAATCGAAGTTGAGCATCCATTTGGTATAACATTTTACAAAGACGTTACCCGAAATATTTGATGGGATATCCAATGAACCGGCGGCGCTGGACATAATTACCGGCGATGTAATACGTTGTAATAATTTGCCATTGGCATCTGTTACTTCGGTGTATAATGTTTTACTGATAAGCGATGGAAAATTGCCTGCAAATAGATAAGCCTTAAACCAGATAGTTTCCCCGGCTGTATAAACAGCACGGTCAAATTGCAAATACAATTTTTCCTGGCGATAATTTGTATTAAGAGTATCCAATACAGCGGTAAAATTTTGTGCGGTTGCTGTTGTGTAAAGAAACATTGTAAAAATTATGATACGTATTTTAAAGCCATTCTTGTTCATGAATGTTTTTTTAATGAAGTTAAGAAAGTTTTGCGGTGTTGGTATTACTACCGCAAAGCTGTATCTTAATTTCCCCATCTTGGGCAGCTATTCCGCAATAACTGTTGCATTTACCCATAAAACTTTTGGTATTATATTATTTGCCACGCAATTGGCTGTTGGCAGATTATTTGTTTAACGACAGGTGTATATCACAAACCTTTAAACAAAAAATACAATTATGAAAAAACAAATTTTAATAAGCCTTTCAATAGTATTGATAGGTTTTTTACCCATGCTGGTTAAAAGCCAGAGTGCAAGGATTACCGCAGACAGCAAGGCAGCTAAAGCTGAATTTATTAAAACTGATCCTTCAATGGCCAGTTTGTTTGCTAGTTCTTACGGCTATGTAATATTTCCTAATGTAGGCAAGGGGGCAGTAGGTGTAGGAGGGGCAGCAGGCAATGGTGCCGTATATGAAAAAGGAAAGATAGTTGGCGGTGCTAAATTAAGGCAGGTAAGCGTTGGCTTACAAGTAGGAGGACAATCTTATCGTGAAATTATTTTCTTTGAAAATAAAACATCCTTGGATCATTTTAAAAATAATAAGGTTGAGTTTTCTGGACAGGTTTCTGCGATTGCTGCAAAAGCAAATGCTTCTGCAAATGTGCAATACCGAGATGGTGTAGCCGTATTTACCGAAGGAAAAAATGGATTGATGGTTGAAGCGGCAATAGGCGGGCAAAAGTTTTCTTACGAAAAGAAATAATTTTAATTGTTTATCATCACACCCAAAAAATATAGTTACCAAAGAAAGAGTAATTTCGTATAAATAATTGGTAACAATGGCCGATGATAAAAAAGACTTATTGCAATACATACAAAAAACTTTTCCAATCTCTTGTGAAAAAGCAGAAGAGATTGGAAATTATTTTACCAAAAAAATAATTAGCAAAAACGATTATTTATTGGTAGAAGGTAAAGTGTGTAATCATTTTTATTTTTTAGAAAGTGGTTTTATATGGTCATCTACTTTGGATATTAATAACAACGTTATCACTACCAATTTTTATTCTGCAAAACAAGTAGTGTGCGAATTGTTCTCCTTCTTTAAACAAATTCCTACCAAAGAAAATTTTCAGGCACTTACCGATTGCTCCGTTTGGTGTATTACGTTTGATGAATTGCAGGTAGCATTTCATTCCATGCCCGAGTTTAGAGAGTTTGGCCGCTCTATGTTGGTTGGTGCTTATGCCGATCTTAAGCAAAGAATGTTGTCGATGTTGCATCATACAGCTGAAGAACGTTATGCTCTTTTAATAACTAATAATCCCGATATATTTCAAAACGCTACTTTAAAAAATATCGCTTCCTATCTTGGCGTTACCAATACATCTTTAAGCCGAATAAGAAAAGAGTTTGCAAAAAAGTGAAATGGTTGCCAACCTTTTGTACAAATTTTAAAATAGAATTTCTTCAATAAAGATTGGCAACCCTTACGCATTATTTGCCATTTGGCAATTTTTATGCAACACATCAGCATGACCTTTGTGGTTAATTTATTTACAAAAGCTGATGACAAAAAATAATTCCGATAGGCCAATTCCGGTATCCGTTTCCCTTACTGATGTTTTAGAAGCTGAAAACATTTATCCAGGACAAACACAAAATAAAAATCGAATCATCACCATTGCTGCATTGGCGGTTTGCATTGCAATACTGATAAGTTTTATTGCAAAATTGCTGGTGTCTCTTATCAATTTAGTTACCAATATTGCTTTTCATCATAGTTTTTCTGTGGCCCATGCAAATCCATTGCAAAATGTTTTGGGGGCATGGGTAATTGTAGTGCCTGTTATTGGAGGAGTGATTGTTGGCCTGATGGCATTGTATGGTTCCAAGGCAATAAGAGGGCATGGCATTCCCGAAGCGATGGAACAAATATTAACTAACCAAAGTAAAATAAAACCTACCATCACGTATTTAAAGCCAATTTCTTCTGCAATAGCAATTGGAACCGGTGGGCCGTTTGGTGCCGAAGGCCCCATTATTGCAACAGGTGGAGCATTAGGTTCTACCATTGGACAATTGTTGAAAATAACGCACCACGAAAGAAAAATATTATTGGCTGCAGGGGCTACTGCTGGTATGTCTGCAATTTTTGGAAGCCCTATTGCTGCCATTTTTTTAGCCATTGAATTGCTGTTGTTTGAATTTTCTCCACGGTCAATAATTCCTGTTGCGTTGGCTTGCATTACAGGAGCGGCTGGCCATTATTTTTTATTTGAAAAAGGGTTTGTATTCGCCATTAAAACAACGATTGATGAAGCATCCAACATAGCGCTTTTCGCATACAGTATCATGGGTATTGCAATAGGATTGCTATCAGTTTTTATAACCAAGGCTGTTTATTTTATTGAAGATGCTTTTGAAAAAATTCCCATTCACTGGATGTGGTGGCCGGCAATTGGCGGCATTGCAGTTGGTGTAATTGGATATTTTAATCCACATACGTTGGGTGTAGGATATGAAAATATAACCAACATTATTTCAGGCAATTTATCTGTTCAAATTATTTTGTCGCTGTGTATATTAAAATTTATTTCCTGGGCTATTGCGTTAGGCAGTGGCACATCGGGCGGAACTTTAGCACCATTGCTTACCATTGGCGCAGCTACGGGAATGTTATTTGGTAACATAGTATTGTATGGCTTTCCATCTTCTGGGGTCACACTTCCTTTGGCTTCTCTTATTGGCATGTCCGCCATGTTTGCCGGTGCATCAAGGGCATTGCTAACTTCCATTATTTTTGCTTTAGAAACTACAGGGCAGGTAAATGCTTTGTTGCCATTGCTGGCATCTTGCACAGCGTCTTATTTTGTTTCTTTTTTCTTGATGAAGAATACGATTATGACAGAGAAAATTGGCAGGCGAGGGGTGAAGACACCAGACTCTTACGAGCCGGATATTTTGGAAAGAAAAACTATTGCCGATGTATTGAACGATGATGCAATTGTGCTAAGCGAAGAAAATACCATAGAAGAAATAAGAAGCTGGATAAGAAAAGAAGAAAATTTCAACAGCAATTATTTCATCATTACCAGCAATGAAAATTCATTTTTAGGAATTGTAAGTTCATCAGATGTATTGAATCCAAAACACAATGCCATGGATCAAATAACATCGCTGCTGATGGAAAAAAATATTTCTATTTATATCAACAGCAGCCTGAGAGTGGCAGTGGAAAAAATGGCACATGAAAATGTTGATGTGTTGCCAGTGGTGTCTATAGAAAATAATATTATCGGCATTTTATCTTATAAAGATATAATAGCCACTTACAAACATGGCATAGATGAACACCAAAAGAAACGCCCACACATCTCTTTAAAAAAACAAGGCTTTAAAATTTTAATACATGGGCAAAGGCTGATAAGCAGAGTAAAAAACAAAAAATAATTTTTCATTTAAAACTATACATCATGAACTACGATTATGAACACGATGAATTTACCAAATGCATTTTAGCAGGCGTATTTGCAGGCATTACGGCTACTGTTTTAAGTTTGATTTATAATTCTTTCTTTAGAGGTACTACTGGTTTTTTTCTTTCTACCATTATCAACGTATCTACAGTAATTTTTGCTTTGCTGATAGTAGTTACACTTGCTGGCTATATCTTTTATGTATTGCATCATAATTTTAAAAAAGGCACTTTGGTTTTTCAGGTAGCAAGCGCAATTGTAACTTTTTTGTTGCTGGCAGGTGTACAATATGTACAAAGGTCGCAAGATATTACTGACACATTGCAATTTAGGCAATTGCTTTACGGCATAATAAGCATTACTGGTTTGTGTGTAATATTGTTTATTCCCTTTTTGTATAAACATGATTATATCTAAAAATAAAAGAGGCTGTCTCAAAAGTAAATTTTGCCCAATTTTACACGGGTACCTGATGGAGAAAATTTTCGTATAAACGATTCTCGGAGCCTTCAGATTACTTTTGAGACATCCTCTTCCCGCCTAATGCGGGACAGATTATTTTTTGAGCTTTCGGTTAACTTTTTGTTACCGAAGGTGCCCATGACTGATCTGTAGATTGCATGAATACCTCCTTTTTATTTGATGAGTAATAAAGTTACAGATTTATTCAAATAAAAAAACACTTTATGAAAGTGTTTGTTAATTAATAAACAACGAAGTTTATTTTAAGACAACACCACTTTCTTTTCACTTTCCCAGGCAATGGCTTTTGCATCGCAGGTGATGTGAAATTTTGTTCTGCCATCTGCAATAATATCTTGTGTAGTACGGCTGGGACAATTGATAACAACATCACTGCAAAGATTTTCTTCGCCATTAATTAGTAATCTCCAATACAAATCGGTGGTATTTTCTGTATTGAAACGGAGTTTTATTTCCATGTTATAATCTGGTTTAAAATTTAGCAAGCTTAATTTCAAATGCAAATTATAGCAATCATTGGTTAACCATTTGTAAATAAATGGGAAACCCTGTAATTTAATTTGTTTTTAATCTGGCGGTTAATACTTCCAGATTTATTTCGGCTAATTTATTTTACTTAATACATCGTTCCATTTCTTTTCTTCATCGTTGTGCCATTTAGAAAGCTTGGGGTCATTGTTTGCCGTCACATTTTTTTGGTATTCATGCAATTGTACAAGATATTTTAAATCACTTTTATAAGCTTCTTTTTCATCTGCTTCAAAAGTGGTTTTTTTAGCAAATGCTTCGGATGCATCGGAAAAACAACGGATGGAAAAATTGGTACTTACATCATAATCACTAAACAAATCTTTTAAATTTGCATTGATTGTTGCAGCGGCATCGCCACTGGCAGTTTTTAATTTTTCCTGTAAGTTGGTAATCTTTTTACCAATACCAATGCTTTTCATTACGTAATGATTGCCAATGAAAGTGTAAGCCATACCTGCCTTAGCAGCTTTTATATGTGCTGCTTTATCAAAAGCCGCAATCATTTTCGATTCTAATTCATCCTGCGTTTTTTGTGGCAATTCTTTTCCGTCAGCTGGTTCAAGTTCTGCAATCAAATCGGAACCTTGCTGTATAGCCAGGTTATAAGGGTCTTTCAATCTCTCAAACTCTACATCCTGCTCTGCAAAAAATTTACTTGCAGGATAAAGTGATTTCCCTATTCCCGAATACAGTTTATAATTGGCTTCATCCCTCTGCACCGCCGTGTAGTACTGACTAAGAAATTGATATAGAAATTCATTGTCTTTACCACTAATTTTTTTATCAGCCAACCGTTTGTAATATTTTACAGCGTTAGGGTAATCATTTAAATATTGTGCGCTATAACCTGCATATGAAATAGCGGCAGTATCCAGTTTGTATTCACTGATTTTTGTTGCAATCATTATATCGCCTAAATCTACAGCCAGAGAAAGTGTTTTATAAGCTTCTTGCCAATTACTTGCGTTGAATGCTTTTCCTCCTTTATCAAACATGGCAAAATATAAGGAGGATACAACATAACTATACATTTTTTGATATAGTAAATGATATCCAGGCTCAAGTGACCGGTATTTTGCAAAAGCATTAACGGCTTCTTTAAGATCAGCATCATCGTTTGCCATTGTTGTAGCTTCCGACTGTTTATATAAGGCGATATAGATATAAGAACGCAATAACCAGGCTTCAGCATTTTGCGCAAGGCTGCCTGTTATGACTTTATCAATTGAAATTTTAGCAATATTGAAGTTAGATTGTATCACCTGGTTCTTAATCGATTCAATTTCCTGGGCATGTGCCGATGCAAAAAACAATACTACAGCAATGGAAGCTACTATCTTTTTCATGTTGCGTAATTTATAGACGGTTTGCGTTTTATAAGATTTAATGGTGCATAAACTTAATATTGTTTTTTATAAATAAGGTACCCTTAGGCAGGTATTTTTATTCCCATAAAATCAACTGGGCCCCTCGAAATATTTTCATGGTATAGGAATTGTTAATAAAGGATTAAACCTTCCCTTCATGGAGTCCAAATTATTTATTTATGTGGCACTGGCCGCCGATGTAGGCATTGCAATGACCAAATTTATTGCAGCAGCATTTACAGGCAGTTCTGCCATGATATCCGAAGGGGTACATTCTGTTATTGATTGCATCAATCAAATACTGTTGCTTTTCGGCATTAAGAAGAGCAAGAAAAAACCCGATGCTCAACGACCTTTTGGCTATGGCAGGGAATTGTATTTTTGGTCCTTTGTAGTGTCCCTGTTATTGTTCAGTGTTGGTGGCTGCATTTCTTTTTACGAAGGTATTTTACGCATAAAAAGCCAAACACTTACCAAAGATGAAAACTGGAATTACATTGTGCTTGCTATAGCATTTGTATTTACTGCCATTTCAATGGTTGTTACCTATAAAAAATTCAATAAGCAACGTGGTGATCTTTCCATTTGGCAGGCGATTACTAAAAGCAAAGACCCTTCTGTCTTTATTGTCCTCCTTGGCGATTTTGGTGACCTTGCAGGGCTGATAGTTGCCTTTTTAGGTATTTACCTGGGGCATTTGTTTCACAATGCTTATTATGATGGAGGTGCATCAATTTTAATTGGTGTTTTTTTAATCATCATTTCCTTATTGCTGGTAAGAGAAAGCAGGAGTTTGCTGATGGGGGAGTCGGTTGGTAAAAAAACACTGACTGCCATTATAAAAATTACTGAAGCCGATATGGATATAGTAAAAGTAAAACGCCAATTTTCAACCTACCTGGCACCAGAAGAAGTGGTACTACAAATGATGGTAGTGTTTAAAAAGAATTTAAATACCACGGAAATTACCGATGCTGTAAAAAGAATAAGGGAAAATATACAACTCAACTTTCCTCACATCAAACAAATATTTATTGAGCCAGATTGATACCTCAGATGATTAATGGTTTCGCTAAAAGAATAATTGTCTTTGTGCTTTTCATGGCTCCGGGGGATAATTTTTTTGATAACATTTAAAAAATCTATGCGGATATTTTATCCCACTAAGGCGCTAAGCTCACCACGAGAAACTTTAGATTTATAGCAACTATCTTATAGAGCAAATGAATTAAATTTGCAAATCTATATGACAACACTTATACAAGCCACCATTGAAGATGCTGTAATGCTTAAACAAGTTGCAGCACAATCTCTAATAGAATCGCACGGGCACAGTGCTCCGGCAAAAGATATTGATGCCTATGTTGCTGCAAAGTTTTCATTAGCCGCATTGGAAGAAGAATTGAAGGATACTAAAAACATCTTTCATATTATTTTTCACAACCAAGTGCCTGCCGGTTATTCCAAAATAATTTTTAATGTGACTTATCATCAGTTAACGCCGGTTAATACCACCAAAATGGAAAGACTGTATTTATTAAAAGACTTTTATGACCTAAAGTTGGGCGTTGCTCTTTTTGACCATGCCATTGCGGTTTCAAAAAAAGCCGGGCAAACAGGCGTGTGGCTGCAGGTTTGGACAGCTAACGACCGTGCCATTAATTTTTATAAAAAGAATGGATTTAAGATTATTGCCGAAGATGGTTTTAAAGTTTCGGAAACACATACCAACCCCAACCACATCATGTATTTGGAATATTAAAAATAAATTTTCTTTTGTTGTCCAGTTTTATAAAACTCGTTTGTTATTGATGTATAATTAATTTATTCAGTAACAGCTTGATTAAAAAACAGGTATTAAAATTTTATAATCATGAAAGAATTTATGTTGATTTTCAGGCACCAGGATGGTAGCAAATTAGCATCACCGGAGCAAATACAAGTTTGGATGCAACAAACCATGGACTGGATTGGCGGCATTGCAGCACAAAACAAATTTGTTGGCGGCAATGGTTTAAAGTTTGACGATGCAAAAATTGTTGGGCATAATAATGTGGTTACCAATGGGCCATTTGGCCAAATAAAAGAAACGCTCGGCGGCTACGTTATTGTTAAGGCAGATTCAGTAGACGAAGCTGTGGAATTTGCAAAAGGCAGCCCCATTTTACAAGGCGATGGCAATACCGTAGAAGTCAGGGAAATAGCTAAACGTGATGGTGTTCATTAAAAATTTTAAAAGCCTTCTGTATTTGCAGAAGGCTTTTTTATATCTATGCAACAAACCGAATTGATACCGCATTTATTTCGTACAGAATTTAGAAAGATTACTGCTGTGCTGTGTAAACTGTTTGGTTTAGAGCATATTGAAATGGCGGAAGATATCGCCAGTGAAACTTTTTTATCGGCGCTTGAAACATGGGCCTATAAAGGTGCTCCCGAAAATCCCACAGCATGGTTATATGCCGTGGCAAAAAATAAAGCCAAAAATTATTTGCAAAGAAATAATCTTTTTGAAAATAAGATTGCAACAGAACTAAAAGCAACTTTTATTGAAAGTGAAAACATTGCAATAGACCTCTCCGACAAAAACATTACTGATAGCCTGCTGCAAATGTTATTTGCTGTTTGCCATCCTGCAATTAATGCAGAGGCACAAATAAGTTTGGCATTGCGTATTCTTTGTGGTTTTGGTATTGATGAAATTGCAACTGCATTGTTAAGCAATAAAGAAACCATTAATAAAAGATTAACAAGAGCAAAAGAAAAATTGCGTACAGAAAAAGTGAGTATTGAATTTCCAAATGCAAGTGAAATTAATAAACGTTTGGAAACTGTTTTAACCACTTTGTATTTATTGTTCAACGAAGGTTATTATTCCGAAAGTAAAGATGCAGTGTTGCGTGAACATTTATGTTTGGAAGCCATGCGTTTAACTTATTTGCTTATAGAAAATGAATCAACAAGTTTACCTGCTGTAAATGCATTGTTTGCATTGATGTGTTTTCATGCATCAAGGTTTGCCGCAAGGAAGGATGCCAACGGTGCCATCATTTTATATAATGACCAGGATGAAAAATTGTGGGATATGGAACTGATAAGCAAAGGCGCTTTTTATTTGCACCAGGCATCACAGGGAAATACGGTGTCAAAATATCATATAGAAGCCCATATTGCTTACTGGCTTACTATAAAAAAAGATACGCCTGAAAAATGGGAAAAAACAGTGCAGCTTTATAATCAATTGTTGCAGATAGAATATTCGCCTGTCGCTGCACTCAATAGAACTTATGTACTGTCAAAAGTGTATGGAAAAGAAAAAGCAATTGCAGAAGCGGAAAAATTACAATTGATAAATAACCATTTTTATTTTACGCTGCTGGGGGAGTTGTACACAGATATCGATAATAAAAAAGCTGTGGAGAATTTTGAAAATGCAATGGTGCTGGCTAAAACAAATACGGATAAGGAAATGCTGATAAAGAAAATAGAGAAATTTCAGTAAGCTTGGCCTTTCTTTCTTTCAGCCTGAGCTTGTGGAAGGCGAGTTCGAATAAACCTATAAGGCTGTAAAAACCTTATAGGTTTTTACAGAGAGTTTCTATTAAAAAACTATTTAAAAATCACCGTGCCCAATTGCTTGGTCAACTCAATTTCCATTTGTTTAAGATGTTGATGCGTTTGCAATAATATCATTTGTTCATCTGCAATAGTCGATTTTTCGAGATCACGCTGGTTTTCATCCATCAATCTTTTTATCTTTTTTAATTTTAGATAATTGACGGTACTAAAAACTTCTTCTTTAAAAAGATCATCCCTCGTAGGAATATGCCCTTCAAAATGTTCTTTCCAGTTAGGGCTTATTTCATAATTAAAATCCATGATGTTCACTACCAATGCACTCATTTGCAAATCATCGTGGTACAAAAAGTTTTTTGATGTTGGTTCAATGCCTTCATTGTACCAGGTTTTATAATAATGCACAATTCTTATCAACTCTTTATTGTCAATCAATTCTTCCAACTGATTCTCTTCAATTTCTTTTAAAATATAATCAGCCACTTTCTGTTCCTCGTCCCAATCTTTAAGGCCAAATTCCAAAAGGCTTCTCACCATAGCACGTTCGTGCATTTCATCTTTGTTAAACAATGAAACGGTTTCATCATTTTCAAGCGATGGCGGAAAATTATTCTGTGCTTCGTCAAATGCTTCACGCTGTGCCTGGTTCTCTTGCTTGCTAACTTTTTCCCTGATGAATTTATTCACCAGGGCATGCAAACCACTTTCTTCAATCTTTAAAATTTCAGAACATTGCTTAATGTAATCCTGCTGCTTGGTAAAATCTTCAGCCTTATTTATTTTAGCAATCGTTTCTGCAATCTGGTTTACGATGATAGATTTTTTCGTACTGTCGTTACCGGCATCTTTCAATGCAATATCCAGTTGAAATAAAATCACATCCCTTTTATTCTCTGCAATAAAATTGGTAAAAGCCGCAGCACCCACTTTATTTACATAACTGTCCGGATCTTCTTTATCAGGTATCAATACCAGTTTTACATTCAGACTTTCTTCAAGCGCTAAGTCTAATCCACGCAATGCCGCTTTAATACCTGCATTATCGCCATCATAAATTATAGTAAGGTTGTTGGTATATTTTTTTATCAGCCGTAATTGATCAGGTGTTAAAGATGTACCACCGCTGGCCACCACATTTTCTATTCCTGCCTGGTGCAGGCTCACCACATCAGTATAGCCTTCCACCAATAAACATTCATCAGCTTTATCAATGGCTTGTCTTGCAAAATAACTGCCGTATAATAATTTACTCTTTACATAAATTTCATTCTCTGGTGTGTTGATATACTTCGGTGCCTTATCATTGCTCTTAATAATCCTTGCACCAAAGCCCAGCACTTTACCGCTCTGGTTGTGTATGGGAAAGATAATCCTGCCGCGATAATTATCATACGCATTGCCATCTCTCACATTTACCAATCCACTTTTTTGCAAATACTCAAGGCTGTATTGTTTGCTCAATGCTTCTTTGGTAAAACTATCCCTTGCTTCAGGATTGAAGCCCAGTTGAAACTTTTTGATGATCTCTTCCCTAAAGCCACGCTGTTTTAAATAACTCAATGCAATATCCTGCCCATCGGCTGTGTCAAATAAAGCATGTGTAAAAAATTGTTGCGCAAAATTGTTAATGATGTAAAGGCTTTCTGAAACCTGTTGCTGCTGTTTGTATTCCGGGCTGGTTTCTGTTTCTTCTATTTCAACATTGTATTTTGCTGCAAGCCAACGCAAAGCCTCTACATAACTGTATTTTTCGGCTTCCATTAAAAAACCAATAGAATTGCCGCTGCGGCCGCAGCCAAAACATTTATATATTTCTTTAGATGCTGATACGGTAAATGAAGGCGATTTTTCATTGTGAAAAGGGCAGAGGCCAATATAATTGGTACCTCTTTTCTTAAGCTTTACAAAAGAGCCTACTATTTCCACAATGTCTATGCGGCTTAATATCTGTTGTATGGTATTTTGTGTTATCAATAGCCGTGCAATTTAGCCAAGTTATTTTAAATATGATATTCAAAATATTGCTTAATGTATGCATTGGACAGTACATTATTAAAACAATGGCACGGTTTATGAAAAAGTGCAGTAAATTTCATCTTGATAAACAATTAACTAATATCTTTATCACTTAAAAATTAAACCGAATGAAGAAATATTCTTTTTTTATGATACTGGTTTTTGCCGGTGCCACCGCTTTTGGACAATCCATGGATGAGATTAGTAAAATGATAAATAGCGGAAAAAACAAACAAGCTAAAGAAGCTATTGATAAATTTTTCAGCGACCCTAAAAATGTAGCTGCCAAACCCGAAGCCTATTTTTATAAAGGGAGGGCGTATAATAATTACTCAAAAGATTCTTCTTTATCACCAGCCGAATCATTAAAGTTAAAAAATGAGGCTTTTGAATCTTTAAAAAAATACCAACAATTGGAAAGCAAAGAAATTCTTTTCATTTTGGAAAACCACTCTACTTACTTTGATTTGTACAATGGTTATTTTGATATTGGCGCTAAACAATTTAACACCAAAAACTTTGAAGCTTCACTTGAAGGTTTTAAAGGTGCATTAATGATTGAAGATTTTGTAAGAAGCAAAGACTATGAGTATAATAAATTTAAATTTCCTGCATTAGATACTTCGCTTATTTTAAATGCTGCCATTGCAGCAAGCCAGGCAAAAGATACAGCAGCTTCAATAACATATTATAGAAAATTGGCTGATGCTAACGTAGGTTCTGAAAGTTATTTAAGTATTTATCAATACCTGGTAGAATATTACTTGAAAAAGAAAGATGATGCTAACCTTACTTCCATGCTGGAAAAAGGCAGGTCACTTTATCCAAATGAAGATTACTGGACAGAAGTGGAACTAGATCAGGTTTCAAAATCAGGTAATAAAGACGCTTTAGTTGCGAAATACGAAGAATTGATGAAACGTTACCCAACAAAATATAATTATGCTTATAATTTAAGTGTTGAGTTATACAATCAATTATATACCGGAGATAACAGGCCTGCAAATGCAGATGCTTTAAAAGCTAAACTAACAGCATCTTTAAAAGCCGCTATACCAAATGATAAAGGAATAGATGCTACTATGCTAATGATACGCCATTTATATAATGATGCATTCGATTACCAGGATGCGTCTAAATTGATTAAAGGCGTAAAACCTGAAGATGTAAAAAAGAAAGCTGAACTTAAGACATTGTTCATTAGCAAAATTGATGAATGTATTCCTTACGCTGAATCGGCAATTACATTTTATACTGCTTTGCCTACTCTTAGGCCAATACAAAAAGCAAATTATAAAGATGTTTTGGATATGATGAGCCAGTTTTATGGTGCCAAAGGCGATTTGAAAAAAGCAGCAGAATACACCAAAAAGAAAACTGACCTGCCATAAAAAGAGGAAAAATGAATAAATTAAATGCCCCCACGAGCTGGGGGCATTTTTGTACGCTGAAATTTCATTTTGGCTCTTTGTTCCTTTGTTATTTGGTAAAAAGCCAATGATGTTTGATTTTTTCAAGCAACAATTCAAAAAATAAAGCCAGTCTCAAACATAAATCCCCTCACTTTTTAATGAAGGGATTTTTATCATCAATTATTTTATTAACTACTATCCGGTTACCCACCAATCCTCATTTGAAAACCGCCCCGGCCCATTCCATTCTGCATATCTTTCATTGGCTTTACATCAAAATCTTTAGGTATTTCAAATTCCTTATCAGCCACTTCTTTATCTGTATTTATTTTGGTTACTTCCACAATCATTTTTCTGCCCCGTGGCATTTTCATTTCATATTGCATAGGAAAACCTGCAAGGCTGTCTAAGCCGCTAAGGCTGGTAGCACGGCTAAAAGGCCCAAAACCCGATGTGCCGCCGGTAGAAACGATACCTTGCAATTTAAAATCGGGGCAATACCAAACGATAGTACTATCCTTAGTGCCACTTTTTCTTGTGACAATTACAATGGCTTTTTTACAGGCAAGCCCGGCAACCTTTTTTGTTTCATCAACATAAGCAATGGTAGAATTTGCTACGGCATTGCTGGTAAAAGGGTTATTACCCCCACCGCCATTCTGTGCCCTGCTTTTCATCATGCTATCCATTGCCTTGGTCATTTGCGCCTGGTCATCATCAGTGGCATAAAAACCTGTCTTTTTACCCATCATTTCCATCAAAGTGGTGGTTGTTTTTTTATCATTGTCACGCAAAGTAGTGGTGCGGCTCATGTCAGTTTCAATATAAGTTTTCACCATATTGCCTTTGATAGTCGTAACTGATTTAGTTTCACCATCGCCGCCAAAGCGCATTACCCGTACTTCTCCGCCACCGCCATCACCTTGTATTGATGCAGGCGCATTGTTATCTTCTCCTTCGGGAGATACAATAGTTGTTTTTGTAGTGATAACCGCATGATCTAAAACCTTGGTTTGTGCTACAGCAGCTGTGCTTGCCGATAAAAATAAAATCGTAATAATTCTTTTCATAATAGTTATTAGTTATGCATCAAAATTACGAATACATTCGTAACAATAAAAAACCAGTTTTGCTTTGGGAAGATTTTAACAATCTTCAATCATCAACTTTCAACCTGCACTTTTCCCCATTCATTTAAATAAACTGTGAATAACTCTGCATAACTGGTGTAAACAATCAAATTTTTCTTTTCATTCATTCCATTATATTTGCCGTCTGACTAAATAAGATTAACGTGCGATTAAAGAGTTTAGAAATCAAAGGGTTTAAAAGTTTTGCCGATAAAACCGTACTCAATTTTGACGAAGGGATTACTGGTGTAATTGGCCCCAATGGCTGCGGAAAAAGCAATATTGTAGACAGTATCCGCTGGGTAATTGGCGAGCATAAAATAAGCAACCTCCGAAGTGAAAACCTGGAAAGTCTGGTATTTAACGGCTCTAAGACCCGTAGTGCAAGCGGACTTGCCGAAGTAAGCCTTACTTTTGAAAATACCAAGAACCTGTTGCCCACAGAGTTTAACACAGTAACTGTTACCCGTAAATATTATAAAAATGGCGAAAGCGAATATCGCCTCAATGATGTGGCTTGCCGCTTGAAAGACATCCACAATTTATTTATGGATACCGGTGTTAGTACCGACAGTTATGCCATTATTGAATTGGGCATGGTGGATGATATCATTAAGGATAAAGAAAACAGCCGCCGCAAAATGCTGGAACAGGCTGCAGGTATCACCATTTATAAAACACGTAAAAAAGAAGCCAAGCTTAAATTAGATGCTACCGAACAGGATTTGGCCCGTATTGAAGATTTGTTGTTTGAAATAAACAACCAATTGAAAAGTTTGGAAAGCCAGGCTAAAAAAGCGGAGAAATATTTTGAAATAAAGAAAGATTATAAAGAAGTAAGTATTGAATTGGCAAAAGCGGCTTTGGAAGGCTTCAACATCACTTACCGTGATTTGAACCACCAGCAACAAGCTGAAGTAGATAAGAGAATTGAACTGGAAACTTCCATTGCTAAAGAAGAAGCAGCATTGGAGCAGGAAAAACTGGCTTTTATTGAACAGGAAAAAGCCTTACAACAAATGCAGCATGCGTTCAACGATATGCTGGATGGCCTGAGAAGCAAGGAAAGCGATAAAAATTTAAGCGCCCAGCGTTTACAATATTTAAAAGAAAGAGAAAACAGTTTAAATGAATTTTTACAAAAAGCTGGCGGGCAACTAAAAGGCTTAGACGAAAGTATTCAATTTACCAGCAACCAGATAAAAGATGATGAAGTTAAATTAGCAGAGTTTGAAGGCAAACTGGATGAATTGAAAAATGCTGTAGAAGACAAGCGCAAAGTGTTTGATGAAAAACGCAGCAGCATTGATGAATTAAGAAAGGAAAACCAGGCTATACAACGCAACCAGTTTGAAGCTGAGAAAAAGGTTGCTGTAGCTGATACTTCTATCCAGAATTTACAAAGAACCATAGCGCAGATACAAGAAGAAAAGTCACAGCGCCAGGCACAGTTGCAACAACTGGAAGCCGATAAAAAAATAAAGGAAGAAGAACTGGCACAAAAGAAAACTGACTTGCAGCAATTGCAGGACCATCATGAATTTACCAAAGAACAAATTTTAGCTACGCAAAATTTGTTGGAAGGATTAAGAAATGAATTGGCAGAAGAAAGCAGGAAGCTGGATAGCAAAAAGAACGAACATGCTTTATTGAAAAGCCTGATTGATTCAATGGAAGGCTATCCAGAAAGTGTGAAATTCTTACATAAGAATACAGGATGGAATCACGAAGCTCCATTGTTATCGGATATCATTTATGTAAAAGAAGAATACCGTGCTGCTGTCGAAAATGTGTTGGAGCCATACTTGAATTATTATGTTGTAAATAATTTAGAAGAAGGTTTGCAAGCCATTCATTTATTAGACAATAATAAAAAAGGCAAAGCCAATTTCTTTTTACAAGATAAATTTACCGGTGTTGAAAACAGCCACCAGCCGGAGGGAACCATACCTGCATTAAGTGTGGTTGAGATTGATGGCAAATACGCCAATCTTGCCAAACATTTATTAGGCAACGTTTTTATTGCGGAAAATGACGAAGCTTTAAAGAATAGCAACGGAGCAGTTGTTTTGGAAAAAACAGGTAAGTACGTTAAAGGAAAATATTCATTAACCGGCGGTAGTGTTGGTTTATTTGAAGGTAAAAAAATAGGACGAGCCAAGAACTTAGAAAAATTAACTGAAGAAATCACAGCGCAGGAAATTGTTGTAAACGACCTTAAAACAGTTATTCAAAACCGCCACAATGAAGTTATTGCTTTTAACGAGCAGTTGAAAGAAAATGCAATCAAGCAAACACAACAGGATATTAATAATTTGACCAATCATGTTTTTTCTTTACAAAACAAGATTGAAAATTTACACCACTTAGAAGAAACCAGCAGCAAAAGGGTAGAAGAGTTACAGGAGCAATTGGAAACCAACCACGATGCCATCAGCAGCACAAGGGACGAATTAGAAAAATTCAATACGCAGTTGGAAGAGTTGGGTGATAAGATGCAATTGATAGAACAGGATTATGCATCTGCCGAACAGGAATATAGTTTTGCAACAGCAACATTCAACGACAGCAACCTGCAATTTACCAAGCAGCAAAGCAAAGTAGTTTCTTTAAAACAAGAATTTGAATTCAAGAGCAATCAATTAAAGGATTTGCAGGTTCAGATAGAAAGCAGTAACACTCAACTAACCGATGCGGCTACAAGTATTGCTGAAACCGCAACAGCTTTGCAGGAATTGGAAACCTTGTTGATAACCTTATTGCAAAATAAGGAAAGCGAAGAAAAGAAATTGAACGAAGCTGACCAGGCTTATTACAATTTGAGGAATGTACTTGCCGAAAAAGAAAGCGAAGTACGCCATAAACAAAAATCTAAAGAAGGTATTGATACCTTGCTGAGTGAAATAAAAGATAAATTGACCGAATTAAAACTGCAATTAGCGGGAATGAAAGAAAGGCTGCATGTAGAGTTTAAGGTTGATTTGGATGCTATCATCGACGAACCACGTACAGGAGATACACCTTTAGAAGAATTGCAGGAAAAAAACGAAAGGCAACGCAAGCGTTTGGAAAATATCGGAGAAATAAACCCAACGGCGATTGAAGCGTACACCGAAATGAAAAAACGCTACGAATTTATCTTAGAGCAAAAGAATGACTTGGTTACCGCAAAAGAAAGTTTAATGTTGACGATACAGGAAGTGGAAGCAACAGCCAACCAGCAGTTCTTAGATACTTTCAATGCAGTAAGAGATAATTTCCAAAAAGTATTTAAGGCTTTGTTTACCGAAGACGATACGGCTGATATGGTGTTGGTTGATCCTGAAAACTTAGCTGATACCGGAATTGAAATTGTTGCTAAACCAAAAGGTAAACGTCCGTCATCTATCGGGCAATTGAGTGGGGGAGAAAAGACATTAACTGCAACTGCATTATTGTTTGCCATCTACTTAATTAAACCAGCACCGTTCTGTATTTTGGACGAGGTTGATGCGCCATTGGATGATGCCAATGTTGGCAAGTTCACCAACATGATCAAAAAGTTCAGTGAGAACTCTCAGTTCATCATTGTTACACACAACAAGCAAACCATGAGTGCTGTGGATGTTATCTACGGTGTTACCATGCAGGAAGCAGGTGTGAGTAAATTGGTGCCGGTGGATTTTAGAAGCCTGAATTAGTAAGGGATAATGAAAATGCAGCTATTTTAATAGTAAGCCCCGCCTAAAAGATGCGGGGCTTTTTCTTTGAATAAAAAATATTTTATTTTTAAAGATTAATTATGGAATAATACTAGCTTAAACAATAAGTGTTTGCAACTAAAACATTATTAATTATCCATTGTTTCATTATTCATTAAATTGTCATCTATTAATCTACTTATGCTAAAGACAATCCTTCTCCTCACCGCTTCCAATTGTTTTATGACATTTGCCTGGTATGGCCATCTAAAAAATCCTGAGTTTCCGTTGTGGAAAGCCATTGCAATTAGCTGGGGTATTGCATTTTTTGAATATTGCTTAATGGTGCCCGCCAATCGTGCCGGATTCGCCAATGGCTTCAATGGTTTTCAATTAAAGATTACGCAGGAAGTAATTACATTGGTAGTATTTGCAGTGTTTGCTATCTTCTATTTAAAAGAACCTTTTCACTGGAAATATTTGGTGAGCTTTGCGTTGGTGTTGGGTGCGGTGTATTTTGCATTTAAAAAATAAAATAATAACCACCAAGCCACAAAGTAACAAAGAAGCACAATGTTTTATCGGTGGTCGGTGTCGACACAGACCATGGGAAAGTAACCCTAAGTTTTCCTTTGTGTTTCTTTCTGCCTTCCTGTCTTCGTGATTCAAACGAAAATGCTTAACTTCAAAATCTATTATTGGTAAAAATAAACCATTGAATTAGCCAACCATTCTAAACTTTGCTATATGACTTCACGCAGAAAATTTTTAACACAGTCATCCTTATTGCTGGGCGCAGGAGCTTTAGCATCAGCCTTGGACAATGAGGTATTTGCCATTTTTAAAAGCAAGATTGCTCCAAGCGACCAACTTAATATTGGCGCTATTGGTATTAACGGCATGGGATGGTCGAATGTTCTGGCTGCCCTAAAAGTTCCGGGTGTAAATCTAATTGCTGTCTGCGATATTGATAAAAGAGTTATTGACAAACGTCTTGCAGAGCTAACCAAAATAAACATCGACACATCCAAAATAAAAGTATATGCAGATTACATGAAAATGCTTGATCAAAAAGATATAGATGCCGTAATAATAGGAACGCCAGATCATTGGCATGCTTTACAAATGATACACGCCTGCCAGGCAGGCAAAGATGTATATGTAGAAAAACCTGTTGGCAATTCCATTATTGAATGTAGAAATATGGTGGCTGCACAGCAACGTTACAATAGGGTAGTGCAGGCCGGGCAATGGCAACGCAGCCAGCAGCATTTTAAAGATGCAGTCGATTTCGTGTATTCCGGTAAATTAGGAAACATAAGAACAGTGAAAGTATGGTGTTATTTAGATTGGAAACAACCATTAACGGTAAAACCTAATTCGCCTGTTCCTGACGGTGTAGATTATGCAAGATGGTTAGGGCCAGCCGAAACCAGGCCTTTTAACGAAAACCGTTTCCATTTTACTTTTCGCTGGTTTTGGGATTATGCCGGCGGCCTGATGACAGACTGGGGAGTGCATCTATTGGACTATGCGCTATTGGGAATGAAAGCTGATTCACCAAAATCAATTGCGACCATTGGTGGAAAATTTGCCAACCCAAATTCTGCTGATGAAACACCGGATACATTAATGGCTTTGTACGAATTTGATAATTTTAATATCATTTGGGATCATGCATTGGGCATTGGTAATGGTGATTATAACCGTGACCATGGCATCGCATTTATAGGTAACAATGGTACACTAGTGTTAAACCGTGGGGGTTGGGAAGTATTGGAAGAAAAAAAGAACGCTAATAAAGTGGTTATGCCATTTGCAAAATCATCCGACAATGGTTTAGATAAGCACTGGGAAAATTTTGTATCAGTAGTTAAATCAAGAAAGACAGCCGAATTGCATTGCCCCATACAAGCAGGAGCACATGTAGCTACTGTAGCACAAATGGGAAATATTGCTTACCGTACTAATGAAAAACTACATTGGGATAAATTAAAAGAAAAATTTACAAATGAAGCCGTTAATGCAGAATACTTAATGAAGAAATATCATAACGGCTATCAATTGCCTAAAATTTAATTCACCATAGTTGGTCGGTGCCTATATCGACCATGGAATTATTTATTATTAAAATTCTTAATGTTATCTCACTGCTACAAATTTTCCATTCACCACTTTATATTGGTGATGATGAAAGCTGATTTGTTCTCCTTCCTTTAAATTCATATTCAAATCTTCGTCTTCGGTATGTACAGAACCACCCGTGTATAAAGCAATATTGAGGTAATCAAGATTGATTAAATCATGTACGCCGCATAAAATAATATGAACCGGCTTATTAAATTGCTTCAGCAGCGCAATATCACTTACCATAGAATTATTATCTGCAATCATCGTTATATCAGCGCAATCATTACAAGCAGCAGCACCTTTTATCAGCGCTTCCATATTGTTTTCAGGAATAGCGCCGCCATTTCCATTACTCATCGCTTTAAATAAAAGTTGTTCCACTACTTCAAATACAGATGATGAAGTGAAATAAATGCCACCGGTATTGCCCATCACTTTTTTATCATCTTCCATATCATCGCCATCATTAAAAAATACAAACTCGTTGATGGGGCGTTCCTCTTCATGCAATTTTAGCCAGATCAATAATTGCCCCGTGTACGGATACATGCTTGCTGTTACGTCTGCTACTACCAGCATCCTCTTCCAATACATTCTGTCAAATATTTTTAACACAGCAGAGTCGGGTGGAGGCTTTAGTGAAGTTTTGTCAACATCATCTGCTGAAGGTTTTATATAGACAAATAAGGAATCATAATTTTTATAGGTAGCTTTTTCTCTTAAGTCAATTTGCATATAACGCAAAGCTTCCTCTACAGGAAGTTTAAGTACTGTAGTGTATTCTTCTATTTCATATTGCTTTCTTAATTGAGAAGTATCGCCAATTACAAAACCGTTTTTTATTTTGCCAGGCTCAACTTTTGGCGCAAGTATATCTTTTAATTTTAACAGGTCTGTTTTTGCTGTAGCAGCATTTTGCAGTGGACGATAATAAATTGCAAAGCCATGAAAAAGATGTATTGCTGTATTTTTTTCAGCACCGTCTGTTTGGCGTATCACACTCCAGACTATTGAGGTAGAAACAAGAAAAGGGAATTTTGTAAAAAGATGTTGAAGCCTGCTGGTATTCAATTTTATAAGATCATCAGTAGAAGGAAAATCAGTAAAAACTAAATCAATTGCTGTTACTTGTACTGTTGTAAGGTCAAGGATGTTTTCGGGTATTGCAAGTTGCGCTTTCCCAAATTCGCAAGGGATAGTAATGTATTGCTCTGTGAACGAATGTGCTATTTTGTAAATAGGTTGCTTACCAATATGATTTGAAATAATATCTTGAATTGTATTTTGTTGCGCTGCAGCATATCTACAGCAAAATAAAATAGCAGCAATAAATCCAATCCTCATTTTTGCAACATTAATATTTTTTAATTACTTCAGGCTTAGGGTCCAGATTATTAATTACTAATCATTCATAAAGTTTTCCTATCTTCCCATTACCTACAAAAAAAACAGCTTTACCTTTCTTCGCTTTTCTGCAGGCATTAAAACCATCTTTGCTTATCCACGTCCAGGTATTACCATTGTCAGAACTTAAGTCAACGCCATTGATGCCACAGGTAACCCAATCGTTGCCATGCAAATATTCCACACAACTCCGGTACCCATGCGGTCCAATTGCAGGTACAGAAAAAGTTTTACCGTCATCGGTAGTAATGCAACAATTTTTGGTAGTAGAATCTTTAGTAGTAAAATCGCCTCCAACAACAATAATGGTGTGCTGTTTTTTTACATGTTTTACGCCAACTGAATTGGCGCCTGTAGTTTCTTTACCTTGTAATAATGGCAGCTCAAATTTTTGATCACGTATAAACATACGGCTGTGCGTACCGCCGGTAACGAAAACAGCCTCACGCAAATTTAGTGCAGCAATATTAGTTCCACTCGATGCAAAACAAGCTTCGCCTTTTAATGCAACCGGAAAATATTGATCAGGTAATTCCTTCCAGGTTTTGCCGCCATCAAATGTTCGGGCAATAAAGATTTTGTCATTGATAGGATCGCCAATAACAATACCGCTCATTTCATTCCAAAATTCCATGGCATCTAAAAACATGCCCTTGGTATTATTGGAGTAAACCGTTGTCCATGTTGAGCCGCCATCAACCGTTTTTAAAATATAGGCCGGGCTGTCAACACCCATTATAATGGCAGTCTTGGCATCAAACGCTTCAATATCCCTGAAATCTGTTTTTTCAAAAGCTTTCACTGTTGTCCAGGTCCAGTTATCACCACCATCAACACTTTTACCAACAGTACCCCCGCTGCCACTTACCCAAATCACTTTATCACTTACCACACTTAATCCACGCAGGGAACTTTTTTTACCCGATACAATCACCTTAACCGTTTGAGCCTTTGCAGCCACAAATAAAAAACATACCACAGCAATCAAAAATATTTTCTTCATATCATTTTTTTATAGCAAAACCTTAGTCTTTAGTATAATCTCTACAATATTTAGCAATGGGTTTTTATTAAACATTGAGCATTGAGTGTTGAACATTTTACAAGGCTCCCACTTAATTATTCTTTCCATTATTCATACATTTCAAAATTTTATAACCTGCATTTCATTATTCAAAATCCATTAAGAAGGTAAATTCTCATTCCCCATAACACTTATTGCTCCATTTATAAAAGCCTGGCTCACCATTTGTTTTTTCTTTATTGCCCTTCTTGATAAAATAATAGCGATGATAAACGAAGCCAAAGCACCGGAAATATGCAGCACATCACTATTTAAAAATAAAAAGAAATCGAATGTGCCATGAAAGATGATGGGGCAAAGCAGTGCCAAAAAGAAATACAATTTTTTATTGCCGTTGCCAAATTTAGCAAGGCTTACAAAATAGCCCATCATAATGGCAAATGTGGCATGTGCAGGCACCGATAAAAACATGCGTATAACACCATTTGCAAACCCATTCTGCAATACATAACCTACATTTTCAAGCGTGGCAAAACCCATCCCCACCATTACAGCATAAATGATGCCGTCAAAAGGTTCATCAAAAGCCTTGCGCGGATAGATGAAAAGCCGCAACATTAAAAACTTACAGCCTTCTTCGCTAAATGCAACAATGCCATAGGCAAAAAACGCAATATAACCAATGGTTGAATTTGCCATGTGGTCTATTGGTTTACCCGTTGCCAGCTCAAAAATAGCAGCCGGCAAAACGCTTAGCATACCTAAAATAAAGGCCCAAACCAATAAGCCTATCGGTTCTCTGTTGTGTTTATCTTTAAAATAAATAAAAAGACAGATGGCTATGCCGGGTGCTATTGCTAGTGCTAGTAGGCCCATAATGGGAAGGTTTTTTTAGTTACTTTTGACGAACTTATTATACAAGTTAAAATAAAATTACGATTAGCCAAAAATTGCCTTTCATGAGTTATAATTATCTGCCCTTAGATAAGAGCCCCACAAATTTTCAACAGGTAAAAAACCTGCTCGCTTTTAATCAATTGGTTTCCATTACGTTTGACGCACACCATCGCATCACAGAATGCCGTGCTTATTTAGATAAAAAATTAGACAGCGGCGATGGCCTCTTTTACGGCATCAACACTGGTTTTGGATATCTGCAAAATGTAAAGATCGACAATGCACAATTGCAGCAATTGCAAAGTAATTTAATACAATCCCATGCTTGCGGGCTGGGTGAGGAAGTGCCCAAAGACATCATCAAACTGATGGTTATGCTTAAAATAAAATCACTCAGTTATGGCCACTCCGGCGTACAGATAGATACCGTGAAAAGATTGATGGATATGTACAACAACGATGTGTTTCCTGTCATTTACACACAAGGTTCATTGGGTGCCTCCGGCGATTTGGCGCCGTTATCACATTTAAGTTTACCATTGATTGGTTTGGGCGAAGTATGGCACGAAGGGAAAAAAATGCCTGCCGCCGAAGTACTGAAAAAGTTTGATTGGCAACCCATACAATTGCAAAGCAAAGAAGGTCTGGCATTGATCAACGGCACACAATTCATGAGTGCTTATGGTATGTACAATTTATTGAATGCAGAACGTTTATTGATATGGGCCGATATTATCGCCGCCATTTCTTTTGATGCATTTGATTGCATTATGGAGCCACTGCATCCTAACATTCATGCTATCCGTTCGCACAAAGGGCAGGTAAGTACTGCAGCAAACATCAGCAATATTTTAAAAGGCAGTGCCATTGCGGCACAAAAAAAGCAACAGGTGCAGGATCCCTACAGTTTCCGTTGCATACCGCAAGTGCATGGAGCGACAAAAGATACTTTCGATCATATACTCAGCGTATTCATTAAAGAAATCAATTCGGTTACTGATAATCCAAATATTTTTCCTGATGATGATTTGATTGTGAGCGGTGGGAATTTTCACGGGCAGCCTTTAGCGTTATGTCTGGATTTTTTAGCCATCGCTATGAGCGAAATTGCCAACATCAGCGAAAGAAGAACTTACCAGTTAATAAGCGGACAAAGAAATCTACCTTTATTTTTGGTAAAAGATGCCGGTCTCAACAGCGGCTTTATGATTCCCCAATACACCGCCGCAGGTATTGTTAGCGAGAATAAACAATTGTGTACGCCAAGCAGTGTTGATTCTATCAGCAGCAGCAACAACCAGGAAGACCATGTAAGCATGGGCGCCAATGCCGCAACTAAATGCAAACGCCTGATGGATAATGTAGAAAAAGTATTGGCCATTGAATTACTAACTGCCGTACAGGCATTGGAATTCAGAAGGCCATTGAAAAGCTCTCCTCAAATTGAAGTAATTGTAACGGCATTTAGAAAAGAAATCAGTTTTAATGATGCCGATAGGATTTTGCACGATGATATGATTAAATCGATACAGTTCCTGCACCGGGATTTTGAGGTATAAAAGATTAAACCTGATTTTGCGCCTTTGCTTCTTTGCTTGAAAAACTCAATAAGATGAAAAGATATTTGTTTGCTGTTTTATTATTATGTTTTGGGACCTTTAGTTTTTCTCAATCAAAAATTTGGACTGCTGCCCATGCCAACAACTGGTACAATCAACAAGGCTGGTTGGTAGGTGCCGATTTTCTCCCCAGCACTGCCATCAACCAATTGGAACTGTGGCAGGCCGAAACATTTGATGCACCCACCATTGATAAAGAACTCGGTTGGGCACAAAACATCGGCATGAATGTAATGCGTGTTTATCTGCATGATTTGGCATGGAAAGCAGATGCAACTGGATTTAAAAAACGCATGGATCAATTCTTGTCGATCGCTGCTAAACACAACATAAAAATACTTTTCTGCATATTTGATGATTGCTGGAATCCCAATCCCACCATTGGCAAACAGCCCGAACCCAAACCCGGCGTACACAATTCTGGTTGGGTACGCAGCCCTTCACTAGCTGTGCATAATGACAGTACACAATGGAGCTATTTAGAAAAATACATCAAGGATATTTTAACGCATTTTAAAAATGATAAACGTATTTTAATGTGGGACTTGTATAACGAACCAGCCAACAGCGGCTATGGCCTTACTTCTTTTCCTTTATTAAAAAAAGTTTTTGAATGGGCATGGGCAGTTCGTCCATCGCAGCCCCTAACCGCCGGCGTTTGGTTCATGGATTTTCCACAGCTCAATGCCTATCAGTTGGAACATTCCGATGTGATCACTTTTCATAATTATGATGATACGGTAAATATGAAGCAAGCACTTGACAGCCTTGTAAAAAGAGGGCGCCCTTTAATTTGTACTGAATACATGGCAAGAAAAAATAACAGCAAATTTGAAACGCATCTACCCATTTTAAAACGTTATCATGTAGGCGCTATCAACTGGGGTTTGGTAAGCGGTAAAAGCAATACCATTTTTCCATGGGGCAGCAAAGAAGGCAGCCCCGAACCCAATCCATGGTTTCATGATGTGTTTAGAAAAGATGGAACGCCGTATGATAAGAAGGAAACAGATTTGATAAAGCAATTAACAACCCGGAACTGGGATTAAAGATTGACATGATTTTTAATCACGGTTCAAACACAAAAATATTTGTGTCTTTGCTTCTTATATTTCTTTGCGTGAAAATTCCCACGCAAAGCCGCTAAGAAAATAAGGTGCAAAAAAAAAAATAAAAGCATCAAGATAATCCATAAATCTTTTTAATCATGGTAAAAAATTACGACCCCATCAAATACGCCACACCAACCGGCAATACTTTAACCTGCAAAGGCTGGGTACAAGAAGCCGCCCTGCGCATGCTGCTCAACAACCTCAACCCCGATGTAGCAGAGCGCCCCGAAGAACTCATTGTGTACGGCGGCCGTGGCAAGGCAGCAAGAAATTTTGAAAGCCTCGACCTTATTTTAAAAGCATTGAAAGCTTTGGAAGAAGACGAAACCTTATTGGTACAAAGCGGCAAACCCGTTGCCATGCTTAAAACCCATAAAGATGCGCCACGGGTTTTAATAAGCAACAGCCAACTGGTACCCAACTGGGCCAACTGGAAACATTTTGACGAACTGGAAAAAAAGGGCCTGATGATGTATGGCCAGATGACTGCCGGTAGCTGGATATACATCGGCAGCCAAGGGATAGTACAAGGAACTTATGAAACCTATTCTGCCATTGCTAACAAACATTTTGGCGGTACATTAAAAAATACACTCAATGTTACAGCTGGTTTAGGAGGCATGGGTGGTGCTCAACCGCTTGCCATTACTATGAACGAAGGCGTAGCATTAGTTGCAGAAGTAGAAGAGTGGCGCATCGATAAAAGATTAGAAACAAAATATCTTGATGAAAAACATACTAATATCGATGATGCTATAAATGCGGCTATGCATTACCGGAAAACAGGTGAAGCAAAAAGCATTGGTGTATTGTGCAATGCCGTGCATTTGCTCGATCGTTTGTTGCAACGAGATATTATACCCGATACCCTCACCGACCAAACCAGTGCTCACGACCCATTGATTGGTTATATACCGCATACACTTACCAATGAACAAGCTAATATTTTAAGGGTTGAAAATAAGGAAGAATATATCAGGTTGAGTTATGAAAGTATGCACCTGCATGTTGAATTGATGTTGCAGTTGATGGATAAAGGTGCCATTACATTTGATTATGGCAACAATATCCGTGCAAGAGCTCAAGAGTTTAGAGAAAAGAACCCTGACTCACTACTCATGACTCACCACTCACCATTTGACTTCCCAGGATTTGTCCCGGCCTACATCCGCCCACTTTTTTGCGAAGGCAAAGGGCCTTTCCGTTGGGCAGCACTCAGTGGCGACCCGAATGACATTGCAGTAACGGACGAGGCAATACGCAATTTATTCCCACACAATAAATCACTCTTGCGCTGGTTAGATTTGGCTAAAGAAAAAATCGCCTTTCAAGGCTTACCGGCACGTATTTGCTGGCTGGGCCAGGGCGAAAGGGAAAAAGCAGGCCTTGCCTTTAACGAACTGGTACGCACCGGAAAAGTAAAAGCACCCATTGTTATTGGGCGAGACCATTTGGACACCGGTTCCGTGGCCAGCCCCAACCGTGAGACCGAAGCCATGCTTGATGGCAGTGATGCAGTTGCCGACTGGCCCATATTGAATGCATTGGTAAACACTGCTGGCGGCGCCAGCTGGGTTAGCCTGCACCATGGCGGCGGCGTAGGCATGGGCTATAGTATACATGCAGGCATGGTGATTGTTGCCGACGGCACCGATGATTCAGCTGCTCGTTTAGCAAGGGTATTGCGTAATGATCCTGGCATGGGAGTAATACGGCATGCGGATGCTGGTTATGATGTGGCGAAGGATTACGCAAGGAATTTTGGGTTGGATTTGAAGGAGCAATTGAAGTGAAAATAGTCAAAATAAAATGTAATAGGATAAATACGTGTTATTACGTATTTTTTTTATGTTCAAAACTGTTATCTTTCAAGCCTAATAAATTGGTAAAACTCTTATCCCAATCTGACGCCTAATGATTAACAATATTCTGAATTCAATGATTTCCTATCAGGCTAATACTTGGTCTAATATAGATAGGGAGATTACAATTGAAACGGTCTTGAGTAAAATAAAATCTGATGAATATAAAAATCGAATAGATGAATTAAGAAATAAACTTGAAAAAGGAAATAAAGAATATTACGATAACTATAAAAAACAATTACCTGCCGTAACATTTAGTGCGGTTTTTGATAATAGACGGACAATTGAAAATTTAAAAACGTACAATTCTGTAATTGTTATTGACATAGATAAATTGGATGTTTTGGAATTAGAAAAAACTTACAATAATCTGTTTAACGATGATTATGTTTATTCTTTTTGGCGTTCACCCTCAAATAATGGATATAAAGGTTTAGTTGCAATCAATTATCAATTTGATTGTACAGGTCTTAACGTAGAAATGTTGCACAAATGTGCTTTTAAAAAATTATCCGAGCATTTTTTAAGAGAATATAATATCGTGTTAGATAAAAGCGGAAGTGATATCACAAGACTTTGCTTTATATCACATGATATTAATCTTGTTCAAAAAGAAAGGATTAGTAAGTTTGAAGTTGTGGCTGAAGATTTATTAGTTTCAGGCGATTCGAAGACTAAAAAAGGTATACAGATTCTTTCTAAAAATAATCTTGATGCCCTTTATAATCCATCGGATGAAAACAGTCAGTCTGATATGATAATAATGACAGATATCATTAGGTTTTTAACCCATAAAAAAATTTCAATTACAAACAGTTATGATGAATGGTGTAAAGTGGCAATGGCTATTTCCAATGCATTTACATTCGAAATAGGATTAAATTATTTTTTAGAATTAAGTTTGTTAGATATTGATAAATATGATAAAATAAAATGCATAAATTTTTTAATGAATTGCTATGAAAGCAGAAAAGGAAAAATAAATTTTGGCAGCATAGTTTATCTGGCAAAGCAAAAAGGCTATAAAACAATAAAACAAAGAAATGGGGTTCCGAAGGCAGAAGGTTAATCCTGTCGAAAATATCACTCTCTTCAACGATAAAGCACTGCCAGGTAGCTTAAAAGATGCTAGACTTTATATGTCAATATCTTTGCCAGTATGTGTGAAAACACTTTATGGCCAGTTATAGCAGGGTAAAGAAAAAAACAACACGTACATCCCCTTCCACATATACCCACCCCAGGGTACGCTTTTCATAAACCCTAACCAATACTTTTATCCTTCAAAAGCTTCCATGAAAAAGATACTATTCACCTTACTCAGTTTTGTTATAATTCATTTTGCTGTTGCACAGGAAAAAAAAGTATTTCCCAACTACTCCGTTTTTGAAAGCCTGGAAAATATTGTAGGAGAATTCCTGGGCTATATCAAAAAAAGTAAACTTAATCCGTTAACGCCTGCTGAGTTCGAAAACTGCATTAAAGTTACGGACCGTGCCGAAGCAATGATGAACCTCGACTGGCAAAGGGTGTATATTGGCTATATAAAAAGGGTAGAGGCCAATGTTTGTTTTAAAACGGCTCAATTAATATCGCAGCAACCCGGTTTTTACACGAGCCAGCCTATGATGAAACAGGCGCAAAAATATATTGAATCAGGTTTCGCTTACCTCAATCAATATGACCATAGAAATTACCCACCCGGCATTGACGAAGGCAATAATAAAGTGGCCACCATTAGTGTTGATGATGATGCGCCACGCAGGTTGCTGGCCTACATCAATGAAAATACCGGCGACCCTATAGCGGCATTACGGAGTTATTACGGCCATTTTGATCAATTGTATAACCTGTATGTAGCGAATGGTAATCTTCCGGAAGATTATATGTACACACTGGCCAATCATATTCTGGATCTTTCGGTGACAATACAGCAGTACGACCAAAACCTGGTGAACTTTTGTTTTGGTGTTTTGGTGTATAATGACCATGGCAAATACCAAAGCGATTGGATGAAACCTGCTGAAATTACAAGATGGAGCATCCTAAAAGAAAAATTATTAAAAACACTCGACCAGGTAGTAGAGAATGCTCCCAAAGGCAGCAAGTACCGGTTTACCATACCCGAAGATTATTTGAGAAACACGGAGAAATCGTGGGTGCTACCGCTCTTCAATAAATTTGATACACATGATATGCTAAGCACCATGACTGCCGATGGTGCTGGCAATCGAACTACGCTTGATCTTATACAGTATTCCCTCCTGGTGGTAGATCAGCATGTGGGCGGCGATGCAGAAGCGGCGGCAAATGCGCTGCTGCAGAAACATTTTAATGAATTGATTGGTATTGCCAAAACATGGTATAAAGAAACTGGCAGCGATAATTGCGGCCCTATTCATTGGATTGCAAGCCTGATGGATAAATATCCCACCGACCAGCAAGGAAAAGACTACATCAAAAAACGGGTGAAGAAATGCAAGAACAGGGGATATTAATTATCGCTTTTTCTTTTGCTTATTTCGTGTGGGCAAATGGCATTCCTTTTTGATAAATACCGTATAGTGGGTAGTTATGCAATTGCGTACCATTACTATATTTACTGGTAATGGGCAGTTTCAAAACCAGTATAATTAAACAACCATAAAATATTTACCATGCACAAAAAAATGTTGTTATCAGCCATACTGTTTGTATCGGCACAAAGTTTTGCACAAACAACAACCCCCGATAAACATGTTGTGGCTATGCAACGCATGATGTTGAAATTGATTACCGCTGCGCCTACCAATTTTGCTGCTATTAAAGGAACTGAAGAAAGCAAAAATGGCAATACGGTGTTTTATACTGCAAATTTGGTGAACACCGTTACAGATCCTGCAGAAATGAAAGAGGCGCTGGCTACAGATTTTTTTGGGGCCATGTTAACTACCGATGATCATATTGTTGTTGCTCCTGCAGGTACCATTTTTTTAGCCCGGTATGTAGATGATGGGGAAGTCTCTATGACTGATATGGTAACCACTGCTTTTACAGGCATGCCGGCTTATATTGGTAAAGCGGATGCAACTGCCAAAACAGAAAAAATAGCAGGTGCAACAGCAGATGAAGCTACATATATCCTTACATATAAAAACAGTTTTGTTGCTAAACTAAGCTGCAATACTAAATTGGGCACTGCCATGCTTATTATCGGTATTCAAAAATAAACGGGGCGGCAATAATCGACTTAGGTATGTTGCAAATAAAAAACTTCCGCAGGGGTTACTTTGCGGAAGTGAATTTCTTGATTGTGGTATCAGTTTTAGTTGGGATATTGAAAAAAAGGCAATTGACTGATATTGAATTTTAAGTCTTTTTAATTGGATATTGGAAAACGCTTGGATCTTTTAAAGGATTGGATTTGGATTGATATTGATGTCTATCAATCAATTGCTACACAAAGATGCAGCAAAACAAAGTCTTAAACTATAGCGTTATTGCTCTTTTTTCGCCATGATGTAATTACGGGAAATTTTAAAAAACATCGTAACAATACGAAAACTAAAGCAGTACTTGTACGAAATTACATTCAAAATGATAGTATAATGAAGGATATTGGCCATTCGACATTCACCCATTCGCCATTCCCCTCATTTTCCATTCTTCCAATTTTCAATTATATTTAAGGTACTAACGCCTAATTTAAACCTTATCGTTTATGCCAGCCGCCAAACAACCGCCATTTTCCCAGTTATTGAAAGCATTCAAATATAGCATGCGGGAGAAAAAGAAATTGCAACCCCGGCTCATCCTCATCATTATGGCGAATACCCACGATAAAGAATTGAATAAAGGTTGTGTAAAAGATGCCAAAGCTGTTACAAAAGTATTTGCAGATATCTGCAGGCATATTCATTATGATTTTTGCCATATAGAAATTTCGGGCAGCAATTACCTGCGTAAAAATTTAGGCAAGGCCCTCGATGCTATCGTATTGCACAGTGAAATGGATGTTACGTTGTTTTATTATTCGGGTCATGGTTTCAGTTATGAAAAGGACAGCCGCCGAAAATATCCGCAGATAGACATGCGTGCCCATAACGACCAAAAGAAATACAACGACATTGAGTTTATTGAAAAGCATACCGAAAACCTGGCGGTAATATTGAACCTTTTGCGTTTTAAAGGTGCCCGGGTAAATATGGCCATAGGCGATTGCTGCAATACCGTAATACCTTTCAGGCGCCCTAAGTCAAGCGAAAAAGATATGAATGTGGTTCAGGGTATCATGACCGGTAAAAGCAAGACGCTGAATAAAAAATTATTCTCTGATGGAAATAATGCAGTTTCCATATTAGCCTCTTCATCGCAGCACGGCCAGCCTGCCATTACTGATATGTCGATAGGAAGTGTATTCACCCATCATCTTACACAATCACTCGCCAGCACCATTGCCCGGGAGCCCAAGGGAAGCCAATACCTGCCCTGGTTAAAACTCTTGAAGGTGACCGCCAGCCAGGCATTTAAAGATAGCAAAGGCTACGACATTGGCGGTGGCAAAGCTGGCAAACAAAAAGCAGTGTTTGAAGTGTTTATTGACAGGGAATAGCATTTTTGCTATTAGGCTTAAACTTAAAAGTTGTCAGGCTGAAATTGTCGAAGCCGGATTGCTATAAAAAAGTGGATATTTACACTAAAGGAGCCATCGTATAAAGTAGCAAACTAGCTAGTCTTGAAACAGTAGTGACCCCGATTCACACCCGGGGCAACCCCGTAGAGTCCTCGGTAAACTGGAAACTTTGTTTCTTCTTGTACTGTGTCAAAAGAATTTGTTTGCAGTTATCTTCGCATTCAAATTTCAACCAATTCAACATGCACCAAAGTGTATTAGCCTTAAGCAGTTCAAGAACAGGCACTGGCGGCTATTTAGAATCAGCAGTACCAGTAATCAACGATTTTTTAAACAATCCAACAGCAACAATTGCATTTGTTCCCTTTGCAGCAGTAGATGGTAACTATGAAGCCTACACGGAAAAGGTACGGACAGCATTGCCTCCCACTTATAACGTTATTACTGTAACACACCAAAATGCGCTGGCAACAATTGAAGTTGCCGATGCCATCATGGTAGGAGGGGGCAACACGTTCAAACTATTGCATGATTTGTATGCTACTGAAGCTTTAGTGCTCATCAAACAAAAAGTAAACAGCGGTACACCCTATATTGGTTGGAGCGCCGGCAGCAACATTACAGGCGCTACTATTTGTACCACCAATGATATGCCTGTCATCAATCCCGGTAGTTTTGATGCCTTAGGTTTTTTCCCTTTCCAGATCAACCCTCATTATTATAACATAACGGTGCCCGGCTTCAACGGCGAAACAAGAGACCAAAGGTTGGGAGAATTTTTATTACTTAATCCTCTGGCCAATATTGTTGCATTACCCGAAGGCACCGCCTTGCTATTACAAAACGGCGCTTTACAATTAATCGGCAGTACCAATGCTTTTGTGTTGACCATTAAGGATAAAGCACTTTTAAAAACAACAATCGCAATAGGCGATGAACTGAGTCTTAATTAACCCTTCACAAAGTCGATCTTGCAACACTCAACTAAACTATTTACCCATACTTTTGTTCTATAAATATTATAACCAAAAAATTAAAACAATGAACAACGATCAGATAATACTCAAAATGGTTTTCGATAGATGGAATGCATTGATAAAAAATGCTGATGACACATTTAACTCTCTCACTGATGAGCAATTGCAACATGAAATTGCACCAGGCAAAAACCGCGGTATCTACTTATTGGGCCATCTTATTGCCGTGCATGACGATATGATACGCTTGCTGGGTTTGGGCGATAAATTATATCCTGAATTGTATGAGCCTTTCATAAAGTCGCCGGATAAAACTGTTGCTGAAATTCCCACTGCAAAAGAATTAAGAAGCTATTGGGCTAAACAAAACGAAATATTAAAGCAAAAGTTCGAAAGCCTTAAACCAGCAGAATGGTTTGAAAAACATACTGCAGTTACTGCAGAAGATTTTGCGAAAGAGCCATACCGTAATAAACTAAATATCATAATTACCCGGACAACCCATTTGGCTTATCATCATGGGCAACTGGTACTTATAAAATAATGAATAACTGATAATGAATAATTAATAATGCCTTCGGATGTGTGTGCCTGCTGCATCCGAAGGTTTTTAAAATACAATGCATTTCTCAGCGGCTCTGCGTGCCACTTTTCAATACCTTTGTTTCCACAATCTTCCCAATCATTTATGTTTAATCTAAAAACTATAACGCTTGCTGCTGTTACATCATTAACAGTATTATCACTAACGGCACAAAAAGTAAAGCAACCCCATATTACTAACAAAGAGTGGGAACAATCATTTCAGCCATTCCGCATTGCCGGCAATTTATATTATGTAGGCACCTATGATTTGGCCAGTTATCTTATTACAACTCCAAAAGGAAATATATTGATCAATACAGGCTTGGCATCTTCTGCTAAACAAATTGAAAATAATATTAAAACACTGGGCTTTAAATTGGCCGATACCAAAATATTATTGACCACACAGGCGCATTACGACCATAACGGCGCAATGGCTTTTATTAAAATGAAAACACACGCCAAACTAATGGCAGATGAAAAAGATGCAGCCGAGTTGAAAGATGGCGGCAGTTCGGATTATGCACTCGGTAACGATACGCCTTCTTATAAACCTGTACAACCTGATCGTTTATTGCATAACGGCGATACCATTACCCTGGATAATATGCAACTGGTAATATTGCATCATCCCGGTCATACTAAAGGCTCATGCAGTTATCTATTTACAGTAAAAGATGAACAAAGGAGCTGGAAAGTGCTCATTGCCAACATGCCCAGTATTGTTACTGATAAGCCTTTTACAGCTATTGCCAGTTATCCAAACGTAGCTGCCGATTATGCCTATACATTTAAAGCCATGAAAAATATCAAGTTCGATATCTGGTTGTCTTCACATGCCAGCCAGTTTAAGATGCACAGTAAGTATCAACCCGGCGATGCTTACAATCCTGCTGCATTTATAGACCAAAAAGGTTATGATGCCGCAATGGAAGATTTACAAAAGAGTTATGATGAAAAAATGAAGCAGTCAAATAATTAATAACTATTAATTAACTGAATATATTTGAACTATAATTGAAGTTGCTAACGATTCAGCTATTAAAGAAATGAAACTACTGCTATGCAACAAATCAACTGGGGCATCATTGGCTGCGGTGATGTTACCGAAATAAAAAGTGGCCCTGCACTTAATAAAGTACCCAACTCGGCATTAGTAGCTGTAATGCGCCGCGATGCTGCAAAAGCTGCCGATTATGCACAGCGCCACAATGTGCCACGCTGGTATAGCGACGCTGATAAACTCATTAATGACCCTGAAATAAATGCCATTTATATTGCAACGCCACCCGACACCCATGAAGCCTATGCTATTGCTGCCATTAATGCCGGTAAAAATGTATATGTAGAAAAACCAATGGCAATAAATGCTACAGCTGCAAAAAATATGGCCAGCGCTGCAAAAGAAAAAAATATAAAACTAACTGTTGCACATTACCGCAGGGCACAACCGCTTTTTAAAAAGATACTACAACTTATACAGGACGGAGTTATTGGCACCGTAAGGCTGGCAAGGCTTGAATTATACAAAGCGCCGTTAACTGCAACCGAACTGGCCACTAATCAACAAGCATGGCGTGTAAATCCTGGTATTGCAGGTGGCGGCCTCTTTCACGATTTGGCGCCACACCAGTTAGATTTAATGTATTATTTTTTTGGCCCCGTAGAAAAGATAAATGGCATTGCAATTAACCAGGGCGGTATTTATAAAGCAGATGATTTAGTAACAGGAAATATTTTATTTAAAAGTGGTGTGGTATTCAGCGGTACCTGGTGTTTTAACGCAGCTGCTACAACTGATAATTGCGAAATAGTGGGCAGCGAGGGTTCCATTTATTTTAGCGTATTTGGCGGCAATACTATTACTGTTATCGCAAGAGGGGTTTTACAAACACATTCATTTGATACGTTACAACATGTTCAACAACCCATGATTGAAAAAGTGGTGCAATATTTTTTAGGTAATGCAATTAACCCATGTTCAGGCGATGAAGGAGCGGAAGTGATGCGGATGATGGAAGGAATGACCAATAATGGATGATGTTTTTAAACGGCATCACTTTATCGAGCTGCTACAAAGCCCGATATTGTATCAGAATTGAAAAACTCTAATAACGATGCTTCTTTATCCAAAAATGTATTATGCTACAAAGCACAAAGGCGTTACGAATAATTACAGAATCTACAAACCAATCTATATATGAAAAAGTATTTGATTTTTATTGTTCTTTTTGCATTTAAGATTACCGCACTTGCACAAACCCTGTCAACTGATAGCGGAAGTTTTTTTCTACACAAGTTTGCCCAAAATATTGGTAAAGAAACATATCATATTTCTACCAGTGGAAATAATACAATTTATGATGTAAATTTCAAATTTGTCGACCGTGGCTCTCCGGTACCGTTAAAGGCACAGACAATAACTACAAAAAGCGGTGAACCAGTAAGCCTTTTCATCAATGGTAATACTTCCCGGTTTTCGCACATCAACGATACTATCCACATACAAAATAAACAAGCCAGTATAAAAGTGGGCGATTCTATACACAGCGAAGCAATGAAGACAATTGCTTTTCCTGTAGCTGGTTATTCGCCTGGCACGGTGCAAATGTTGTTATTGCAATATTGGAAAAAACATGGCCAGCCAAAAACTATTGCTATGTTGCCCAATGGCGAAGTGGTTATTAAAAAAGATGGCATGGATACCTTGAGCTTTATGAGCAAACCATTGGTATTGGAAAGATACGTATTAGGTGGTTTGATATGGGGTAATGAAATTGTTTGGACGGATAAAAACGGCAGGCTTATCTGCTTAATAACCAACGATGCCGAAGGCGATAAATTGGAAATGATGAGTGCGGATTATGAAGACTTATTGCCGGAGTTGATTGCTAAAGCTGCCACTTATGGCATGAAACTGTTTAGCAATTCTATGAAAATGGATTTTGCAAAGAACAATACACTCTATATCAAAGGTGGAAAAATATTAGATGTAAATACAGGCAATTATAGTGATAATGCCTATATTATTATTGAAAATGGTGAGATAAAAGAGATTAGCAATAACAGCAACCTTAAAATACCTGCAGGCGCTGCTGTTATTAATGCAACAGGTAAAATAATTACCCCCGGACTTTGGGATATGCATGCACATTTTGAACAGGCGGAGTGGGGGCCTGCTTATCTTGCAGCTGGTGTAACTACAGTAAGGGATTGCGGCAATGAATTTGGTTATATCAATGCAATTAAACAAGCTATTGATACCCATAAAGGTGTTGGGCCATTGATCTTAAAAGCTGGTATTATTGATGGTCCAGGCCCAATGGGCTTGGGTATTGTAAGGGCGTCTACGCCTGAAGAAGCGGCAAATGCGGTGAACATGTATAAACTCAATGGCTTTGCACAAATTAAAATATACAGTTCTGTACAACCGGGCATTGTAAAAGCTATAACTAAGGAAGCACATCGGCTTGGCCTTACCGTTACAGGGCATATTCCCGACGGTATGACCACATTTGCTGGGATTGATTCTGGTATGGATCAGGTGAACCATATGCAGTATGTATATGCAATGATGAAAAAGAATAAAGACAAATCCATCGACCTGCAGGATTCAGCGAACGTTGCAGCACTCGATTTTTTAAAGGCTCACCATACTGTTATTGATCCTACAATGGGCGTTTTTGAAATGGTCTTTCGTTCGGTAGATGATGATATTCTTTCGATGGAACCCAATTATTATACACTGCCTTTACCATCGCAGGCATTATTCAGCAGTATGGGTATGCCTGCAAAACAAGCCGTTTTGTATAAGCCGCTTTATCGAGCCATGCTTAGTCTTGTAAAAGCATTGCATGATAAAGGCATTACCATTGTTGCCGGTACCGATATGGGATTTCCCGGCTTCAGCGTACCAAGGGAACTGGAACTATATGTAATGGCAGGGCTTACACCTTTGCAAGCTATACAAACGGCTACCATTGTACCTGCTGAAGTAATGAAAATGGATAAAATATCCGGCTCTATAACGCCAGGCAAACAAGCCGACTTGTTATTATTAAACGCCGATCCTTTAATGGAGATACGCAATCTCCGCAATGTATTTATGGTTATTAAAGAAGGGCAGCAATACGATCCGGGGTTGCTGCATAAAATGGTAGGATTCTTGAAATAATGAATAATGGGTAATGAATAATTACTGCATTTTATTATTAATTATTCATTTTTAATTATTAATTCGGCTTGCTATGTTTAATAGTACTTTTTATAACGTCTAAAAAATGTCCCAGTTCATATGGTTTTGCAATAAATGCCTGGGCTTTACAATCGCCAATGCTTTTTTCCATTTCAGTATTGGCGCTAAAAAGTATAACGGGTATATGCTCCGTTTCGGTGGTTGTTTTTATCCTTTTGCAAATCTCCCGGCCATCAGCACCACCAAGGGATACATCTAACAAAATCAAGTCGGGTACAAAACCCGAAATGCTCTTATAGATCTGTTCCCATTTGGAAATAGCTTCTACCTTAAAGCCATTTAGCGATAAAGACATTTTTACCAGTGTAAGAATATCAATATCATCATCCACCACTAAAATCTTATCCATATAGTTATTATTAAAAATAAAATAATTTAATTGTTGCTATTATTGCTTGAAGGGTTCGTTACACTATTTTGTTGTATCGGCAGGGTAAAATAAAAAGACGAACCTTTCGGTTCTTTGGTTGCCCAAATGGTGCCACCGTGCCTTGTAATAATATCCCTGCAAATGTATAATCCTAATCCAAATCCTGAAATATGTACCGAAGAATCTTTAGTTCTGTAAAACCGTTCAAAAATTTCAGACAGTTCATCTTTTGCTATGCCTATGCCATAATCTCTCACCTGTATCAGTAAATGATCGCCATCTCTTTTGCTTTTAACAAGTACTTTATTTTCCCCCGGCGAGTATTTGATGGCGTTAGATAATAGATTGATAAGTACCTGTTCTATCCGTTGCCTGTCTGCCAGCACCTGCTCGTAATGTAAACCATCTTCTTTAACAATGGTATGCGATTCGCTAACCATTTGAAAAGAGTTGATGGTTTCATTGATCAGTTCATCAATATTAAATTCTTTAATGTTCAGTTGTAATTGTCCGCTCTGAATTTTGGAGACATCCAGCAGGTCTTTTATCAATCGCTCCAGTTTAGTCACACTATCCGAAGCCTTTTGCACAAATTGTTTGTTCGGCTGCCTCTCTTCCATGGTATTTAATAAGTCCAAATAACCTTTAATACTGGTAAGCGGCGTTTTTAATTCGTGGCTGGCAATGCCAATAAATTCATCTTTTTTGTGCTGGCTCTCTCTTACCTGTTCCATAAGGTTATTATATACTCTTATCAATGTGCCTATCTCGTCTTTTCCGTTATCTACAATGGTGGTATTGTAATTACCTGTCACGCTTACCTGCTTCATCTTATCTACTAAATATAATAAGCGGCGGCTAATATACCGCTGTACTATCGAAGCAATTAAAAAAGACAACACCGCTGCTGCAAGCAATAATATTACCGCCATTTCGTAGCGGCTTTTCTTTATAGCTTCCAGTTCGGACAGGTCTACTTCTAATAATACTTTGCCCATCAATTGTTTTTCATTCATGATGTTTTCACTTACAAAGAGCTGCTTGCCCGAAAACTCAGTAGTTTTGCCATTTAAAAAATGCGAAATCTCCAACGGGCCTGCATCTACCCTGGAATAAATAGCAAATATTTTTGCAGCACTGTCGATTATAACGGCATTTACAATATCAGGCGAAGTGTTTTTTAGCTCTGTCAATATTTTTTTTGCTTCGTTATTATCCTGGAACAACAGGGGCGTAATGCTATTGGCGCTAATGATGTGTGCAATGCTCGCTACACTATTTGCCTTTCTTGTTTTATAATCTTTTATATCTGTTGCAATAAAGATGCCTGCAAAAATGCTCACAACTATTATGCTGGTAAATACCTGCATCAGGGCCAGCCTGTTTCTTATAGATATACTGCGAAAATTGAGCATTATTAATTATTAATTATAATGGCAAGCTTAAGTAATTGTGAACTGGCTTTTAGCCCGGCATCACTTATTGCTTTAAGGTTGGCCTCAAATTTTAATTTATTTTCTTTTATTACAAAATTAAATGCAGTACCCTGGTTGCCCATTCCGGGCTTTTCACTAACGGTTAATACACCATGCCCGGCTTTATCTAAAATAGATGAAATAGGGTAGGTGGTACCGTAAGGTATAAAAAGTATATTGCAAGCTCCAATCTCTTCGGGGTTATTAAAATGCCGAATCACTATGTTTTTATTATTTACGGTATTGGTTTTGGCAATTTCGCTGATGGGTTTTTCTATGGCAGCATTGCCTATAATGCCTATAATAAAATCATTTTCGGTGCTTGGTTCCCAGTCAATATACTTGGTAAAGTTGTAGAGGAATACGGCCTTTAGATCGGCTTCCTGCTCGGTGGTTTGTGCTACAGCGCTGCTGCCCGCCAGGCAAAATAATAATACAATAAAAGAGATCCGTTTCAGCATATTCGTGTTCTTACAGGCTTATTGTAAATTTCACCAAACCATTGATACCGGGCTGTTCCAGTACAGTAGAATAAATAGCACCATCAGCAGCACGGAAACCAGGGTCGAGATAAGTAGTATTGAAAAGATTGCGAACGCCAATACTGGCGCTTACTCTTTTATCAAAAAATTTATCTGTGGTAAGTGTAATATTGCCTAAAAGATAACCTTTAACCGGGCCATAAGGATCGGTAACTGGGGTATTACGCTTTCCCACATAATTAGCAGTAAAATTAAAACTAAAAATTTCTTTTACATGTGTAGTAATACCCAGGTTGCCTTTTATTTTGGAAATGCCCGGTATAGTCCTTTTAACCGATGTTAAATAATTTTCTCCAATATCACTAATGTATGTAAAATTGAAAAAGCCAGAAGTACTTTTTGCAAATGCCATTTCCATCCTTGCTTCTATACCGTTAGTAGTTATCTTACCCGGGTTTTTATCTGCTACAAGGTTTACCAAATTGCCCAATATAATAATATCTCTCAGGTCATTATGAAACGCATTGATTTGCCCAAGAAATTGTGATGAAAAATGATAAATAAGGTTGAGTTCGTAAGTTTTTGCTTTTTCCGTTTTTAAATTAAGGCCTGGGGGAGCCTGGTATATTTCTGTATTGGTTGGCGCCCTGTAGGCAGTTCCAAAAAGCAGTTTAAAAGTAAATTTATCTGTAGGCTGGCTTACCATAGCAAAACGTGGGCTTACAGGGGCACCATAATAATTGTTGTTATCATAACGGGCACCAAAAGTAAAGCTGGTCTTTTTTAACAAATTAGTGTTCCATACAAATTGAGCATAACTGCCGAATGTATTTCGGATGTCAAAATCCCTTGGTTTAAAAGTAAAATTGAGGTTAAGCAAAGTATCTCTGCCATCTAAAAAATAAACGGTGTTATCCAAATTATATTTTCTGTCACCATGCTCAATATTATCCTGAAAGTATTGTAGTCCGGCACTTAACTGATATTTTTTGCCCCAATTATAATTACCAATTAATTCACCTGATAAACGATTGCTGTAATTGGTAGTGGGAACACGATATAGTTTACGGCCATCAATGGTAATGTAGCCATAAGAATCTTCGGCTATACCTGTTTCCCTATAAACAAAACGGGACAACAAATTAAATTTTTGTGAAGGTTTGTACTCATGCTGTAAATAATAAGTTCGTGCAAAAGGTTCCTCCAGGCCCGATTTTTCTCCTCTTACATCACGGGCCAGTAATCCAATCGTACCTACGTTGCCGTTACCTTGCGACGGCAACCGTAAAAATTGGGTTGGGCTGTTTAAGAAAGTGCCAAAGCCCATGGGGGTATCAAAAATGCGGGTGCCAAAACTAAGTTTTGCTTTTTTAAATGCATAGCTGATGATGAAGTTTAAAGAATAGGCTTTATCAACATACGATGCGGTATAATTAGGGTCTCTGTTGGTAAATCTTGGTCCATCTGTACTGTACAGTGAGCCAGAAATAGAAATATCAAAATTATTTTTGTTGATGCCAAAACTGGCCCTGTCTACCGATGTGTTAAATGAACCATATCCTTTTTGATATTGAAAGCCATTGGCCTGATCGCCTGTTTTGGTAATGATATTGATAACGCCACCAAAAGCATTGGCGCCGTACAATGCCGATGCAGGCCCCCAAACAATTTCAATGCGTTCTACATTTTGTAAACTATATGCCGGGCCAGCCATATCATTACTGCCAATGATATTATTTTCCGGTATGCCATTAATCATTAATAAGGCCCGAAGATTTTCGGCACCATACATACCACGGAAATAAATAAGTGTTGGTACATAGCCATTAGTATGAATAAAATCAATGCCTGGTATATCACGTAAAGCATCTTCTAATTGTTCATATCCACGCTCTTTAATTTGTTTAGCTGTAATAACGTTCATTGTGCTGGGCGCTTCATTTACGGTAATAGCATTACCTGTTGCTGTTACCACTTTCACGTTCATTAATTCTTCCAATGAAAGGTTAAGCAGCGAACTAACGCCGCCTGTCGTCGTATCATTTTGTGCATGAAGTAGCCTGGGTAAGGTAAGCAGCAATAAACATACAGTTAGTAATCTAAGCTTCATAAATTCAAAACGGGTTTATAAGCAAAAGCATATGGGTTTCAGGTCAGTTTTAAATTCAACTTGGTTCTTTAAAAATTGGGGAAATATTTCCACAATATTACACACCGATCCTCTAACAGTAACTCTGTTTGCTGCATTTTTCTCATTAATGTTGCTCTTCTGCACAAATTCTATGGTTATCAGTCTATTGGTGTGCTGGTTATCATTTTAAAGCAACAATTTTCCTGCCAAAGGGCAACGGTTTTTCAGTTTGGAGTTTACTGTTTTTGGTTATGAAAGTTAAGCAGTTATCTTAAAGACCTAATCATTTCCTATTTTCACAGCCTATTTTAAAACTTCACTTGTGACAATTAAGATGTTTATAGCAATATTTCTCTTACTGCAGATTTCCTTTTCGTTTGCCCAAAAATCTTTACCTATTGTTAAAGCAACTTCAAAAAAAGCTTTTTTTGTTGAAGGTAAAAATAATGATCGTTTTAATTGGAGGATTAATCCAAAAAGCAAATTGGATGTGCATACCATTTCAAAGATCCTTACAGCTACATCAGTTAAATTTTATACTGATATCGATTCAATAAAAGTAAAAATAAAGCCAGGCCAAAAAGTTGATTTTATTGTACTGCTGAATAATACCGATACCTGTTATACAAGAATAGAAAGTTTACCAATAAAAAATTATTCCCGCCAAAAACCGGCAACACACGATACTATTCCATTTGTATTGACTGCCTTTAATAATCTAAAGGTTAAAGCGGTTGTCAATGAAAAAGATACAGTAGACTTAAAGTTTGATTCGGGCACTACCGGGTTATTATTAACTGACGATGCCATCAAAAGCAAGACCCATTCTGTAAATACGGATTTTGCAACTAATCATTTGCAGATAGGGAATTTAATATGGGATAGTTTGTTAGTTTATCCCGTAGCGCTGTCTGGTCAAGGTACTGATGGCAGGTTTGGCTGGGATTTGTTTGATGGAAAGATTGTAGAAATAGATTATGATAAAAACCTTTTTATAGTACATACACAATTGCCAAAAATTAAAAAAGCCTATTCAAAATTCAATATCGAATATACGCATACACTGTTTTGTATTGCGGCAACATTACAGATGAATAATAAACAATATAAAAATCGTTTTCTTTTTGATAATGGTTATCAGCGAACCATTATGCTGGATACGGTATTGATCAATGAACAAGATTACCCCAAAGATTTAAAAGTGATAAAGAAAGTAATTATGAAAAACGGGCAGGGGAAAGATGTGCCTGTTATTACCGTAAATAATGAGCAGCTAAATCTTGGCAAGTATGCTTTATTAAATATTCCCGTGCAATTAATGACAACTGGTAATCCTGCAGGTTTTAAAACACATATTTTAGGTAACGAAGTATTGAAAAGATTCAACACCATTATAGACTTTCAAAACAATGTGGTTTATTTAAAACCTAATAGCCTGGTTAATTTACCTTATGCAGATGCTCAATAAGCTAAGGCTCATCATAAAAAGCACTAGGCGACATAACAATTAAGCCGAATCCTTCAGTTATATTCATGATTGAATATTTTTCATTTAAATTTTGCCGCATATATACACCGATATGTTTTATTAAAAAAGAACAAAGATTGGCTTGTGCGATTATGATTTCTTTTTTACCGGTAAGTTCTAAAAAGTATGCTATAAACGCTGTTTCTGCAATGGAGTTGTCTTTATATGTCCTGTAAAAAATTCCATACAACATACTGATGTATTTATCATACAGGAGTTCCCATCCAACTATTTCATTATGCACTAACCAATGTTGTATAGCTGCATCAGTTGAAAATGTATGAGCTGTTGAAGTCATTTTATTACGAGATAATGTTTGAAGAAATAACGCTTTGCAATGAGCAAGTTTTAAGCCAGCGTAAAAAATGAATAAAAGCAAGTAATTTAAAGCTATTGGTTAAACAAAAACAACAATAGTGAGTAATGTATTACCCATTGGAGTTATTGGAAGCAGACAATTAAATAAATAATTGAAAGAACTTAAGCTATCCAAACAAGCAGGGCGCTTATTATAACACAAACATCAATTAATAAACTCAATAAGAAAACTGGGATTACATATTTTGTTGGTAATGCAGCCAGCGTAACAATTACAACTAATATCATTGAAAAGCAAACGGTAATTAATAAACCAAATATATGGCTGGTATAAAACACCAACCCCATGGCAATAGGAGTGAATACGGTGCCATGTCCAAATATTCCAATGGCTGTCCATAGCATACGGTTCGATTGTTGCTTTTCAGAAAAAAGTAGCAGCTTATTCCACAATGCTGTTATGCCCAAAACTGGGTGATGCAAATTTGCGGCATTATGATGTGTATGGTTATGATGAAGTGTTGCTTTCACTTTGTCTTACTTTTACTATAAAACATACTAATCAAATATTGTTCCGCTCTATTGCACTCTAAATAGCATCCCGTTCAGTAGAAAAAGAACCTCAAAAATCCCATACTGAGGTATTATTATTTTTCTTCAGCAACCGCATCTCTCTTAGCCTGCTCATTGATAATTTCTTGTAAAAATGGCATAGCCTGCTGTTGAATAACCGCTGCAGGTATATCCAGCACATGTGGATTATTAACCAGTTGTAGCCATGGCTTTGGCCCATTAAAATCATAGGACCCAAAAACTATAACTGGAGTACCCATCACTTTTACGCTGTCTTTACCTTCCAATATCCATTGATCGGCCCAATCATATAAATACTTTGCATCTTTTTCTGTCAATCTTAAACAAGAATGTGATGCAGGGTAACCCGGTAATTCATATTGATGAAAACCAATACCCAATTTATTTTCAATATTAAAATTCCAACGTAAATCCCATTCGTCATTAAAGGTACTGGTCGTTTTTTCAGCCTTCCAGTTCGTATAATACAAGCCGGTAGGTGTAGGATCTGTTTTCCGTCCCATATTGGTTTGCCCGGTATAGGTTAATTCTCCCCATTCATAAGCCCCAAAACTTTGTGCAGCATAAGAAAAGAAAATGACCTTTTTTATGTCTTTAAGATAAGGAACACTAAAAGGAAAAGGAAGATAGTATTCCAGATCGCCGCTAAGGTCGTTGGGTATTAGTATAGAATCCATTTTAGCAAGATGGCTGCTATCTGTACGGTTAACTGCCTGTACAATATTTTGCTGCTGTTGAGCTGCATTCTTTTTTAACCATGTTTTGCTTTTTTCAAAATGATAACCAATACTGGCGGGAGCAATTCTTTTCTTTGGCGTTGACTTATTTTTGACTAAGGGTTGTTTGGTTTCTTTAGGTTGGTGACACCTGCTGAAACAAAAAATTGTTACCAACAGTAATATTGTTATTTTAATTATACGCATAGAAAGTACGGATTTAAAAGATGTGCTTTAAATTTTGCAAAGGTTGTGCCAGCATTCAGGCGGGTTTGCGGTTGATTTACAGCGGTTCATAAAAGGTATAGATATCTTTCTACAGTAATTTGGGTTTGTTCTTTACAAACCTAATAAGATAAAAATATAATTTTTGTATTCCAATACACATTGAGTTTATCGGTGTGTATGTAACTACTAAACCCTCAACATGATACAACAAGCCTTAAACTGGTTTTTGAAACCATTTGCTTATCACACACTGCTTCTTCCAAAAACTTTATATAAAGGCGGGCTTTCTTTAATACCAGTTAACCTTCATTTATCAAATAATATAAAACGGAGGCATTTTTAAATTTAAAGGCAATAAAGCAGCAACAATATTATAATAACAGGCAGAACATAGATAAGAAAGAAGCGCAGTTTTCTTATCGCAAAAAATGGCCCGCTATTTTAATGGCTGGCTATTTTGTTATTCCTCTTATCCTTTATTTACAAGCGGCATTACTTCTTTTCCAATAAGTTCAATTGTTTCCATCAATTTTTTATGCGGCAATGCTGCACTATCCATTTGAAAAGTAAACCTTGATATGCCACCAAGTGCTTCAGAATGCCTTAATATTTTTTCGGCCACTTCTTTGCCGCTGCCAACTACCAAAGCTCCAAGTTCACCAACTTGTGCTTCAAACCTTCCTCTTGTCATGGGTGGCCAGCCACGCTCTTGTCCTATTTTAGTCATGCCTGCTGCATAACCTGGGTAAAAATTTTCAATGGCAGTTTCGGTAGTACTATCTACATGGCCCAATGAATGTAACCCCACTTTTAATTTTTCGGGAGCATGGCCCGCTTTTTTGCCAGCTTCCCTGTACAAATCTACAAGCGGACGAAAGCGATAAGTTTCTCCGCCAATTACTGCAACCATCAAAGGCAATCCCAAAGTACCGGCACGTACAAATGATTCCGGTGTGCCGCCAACGCCTAACCAAATGGGCAATGGGTCTTGTAACGGCCTCGGATACACGGCTTGTTCTTTAAGTTCCGGACGAAACTTTCCTTTCCAGCTAACAAATTCATTATCTCTAATTTTGAGTAGGAGGTCCAATTTCTCTATAAAAAGTTCGTCATAATCATTGAGGTCGAGGCCGAACAGCGGATAAGCATCAATGAAGGAACCACGGCCAACTACCATTTGGGCTCGTCCTTGCGAAATAAGATCGAGTGTAGCGTAATTTTGAAATACTCTCACAGGATCAGCTGCACTTAAAACAGTTACAGCACTGGTAAGAATGATACGCTCGGTACGGGCAGCAGCAGCTGCTAATATAAGGGCAGGGGCAGAGTCGAGAAATGTCTTGCGGTGGTGTTCGCCAATGCCAAATACATCAAGGCCACAGCGGTCGGCCTGCACCATTCTTTCTAAAAGTTGTGCCATGGCATTTTTGTTGTCGGCTGCCGTAGTAACCGCATTGTCAAACTTTGCTGCAAAGCTATCTATTCCTATTTCCATATTGTAATGTACATCGAAATTTGATTTTGATAGATTTTTAGCCGAAATAAAATTTCAGCGTACATCGAAATTGCATTTCGATACATTACTGAATAAAAAATTTCAATTTAATTTCTTGTAATTGAACCCATAGTGTTTTATACTTGTGTAAATATTTATTCAATTATGGAAGAACTTTTTCCTGCAATGATGGCAACCCTTTGGGAGTCATCAAAAAACATCACCAATTATAGCCATATTGTACCAGGTGAACAAAGTGTTGAATATTTTGAAGATTTAAATTTCTTGCATACCCGTTTAATGCAATTGAATTCAGTAGTTTTTATAGAATATATTTTTACAGAAAGATTGATCGTAGATATTGAATATTATACCGAATTACTGAAAGAGTATGAAGAACCGTGTGGAGATAAGATAGAATACCTTTTAAGCCGGGGAAGTGATAGTTTTGAAAAACATGAAGCACTTTTTTTAAAAGAAGTGCTGGATGGCATTATTGAAAACTGTACCCTAATCAATGCTATTCTTGCCACAGTAATACCTCAAGAAGAAGAATAGTATAATACATAAAATATCGAATGGCGGATATTGAATGGAGTTACATTCGATATTCGCCTTTCGCATATTCGCCATCTTTACGCATTAACATTTCCTTTGTAAACTATCTCTATCCAACTCCATCTTAGATACATTAATAACAATTTAAAATTTACAATTATGAAAAAGATTTTTACACTATCAGTTGCCGTTTTAATGTTAGCATCAGCATTTGCTCAAAATAGAGGCGGTCAAAAAGATTATGGTTTTAACAAAGGAAAAGATGTGGTTATCAACGATGGCAGATTTAAAAAGGATGATGACCGTTTTAACGATTATTCTTTCAGCATCAGGCAAAGGGATATGCAGATTGCGCAGATCAACCAGGAATATGACAGAAAGATACAGAACGTCAAAAAAATATTCTTTATGTCCCGCTATAAAAAAGATCAGATGATCTTTAGATTGGAAGATCAACGTAAAGATGAAATAAGAATGGTTTATGCCAAGTTCAATGACCGTAACAAACATGATGACTGGAACAGGCACTAATAAAATAAATTGATTAAGTTCATATATGGCTCCCAACTTTTTGGGAGCCATTTTTACTAATATCCCAAAACATAGATTTTGTTTATACATCTGCGGCACGGATGTTGTAAACATATAATCAGCAACATAGTTATTTGAGTTTAATATTAAAAAGCGATTAAAAAATAAATGTTTACAAGTATAAAAATGCTTACTAAAGCAATATTTGGATTTACTTAACTTTTGATTTTTAAACTTAGCAGTACATAAAACATCATAGCACCATTAATGCACAATAAGTGCATGCTCAATCTTTAAAAAAAGAAAAATGAAATTACACATCAACAAAATTCAAAAAACCGGAAGCCTTATTTTGGGTTTGGCTTTAATTGCTGTTACATCAGCTTCGGCTCAAGACAGGCATCACGGTGGTGGTGGGAATGGTAATCACAATCAGGGTGGTAACAGGCCAGCTACCAATCAAGGCAATAACAACAGAGGTGGTAACAGGCCGCAGTTGACGCAACATGCGCCGCAGAATCATGTGAACAGAGCGCCTATGCAAAATCAACGTCCACCAGTATTAAACCGTGCCCCGGTGATTCGCAATTCTCCAGTACAGCGCCAGCAGTCTTTCCAACATCGTAACAGTGGATTTAATTCACCTAATCGTGGTGGTATAACTCCAAATCGCATGGGTTCAAATCGTGGGGTATCATCAAACCGTGGTTTTCGCCCTTCAGGCTGGGCACCAACTCGTCGTGCTTATGTTCGTCCGCCAGTAGTTTATGGTGGCAGAAGGTATTATAGCTACCACACTTATTATGCTCATCCATATCATCCATATTATTACGGGCCTACTTGGCACCCAAGAGGATTTTTCTTAAGAGCATTTGTTGATCCTTTTATAGTAGTCAATATTGGCAACCGCCCTTACCGTTATAGCAATGGTGTTTTTTATGAGCCATATAATGACGGTTATCAAGTGGTAGATGCACCTTACGGAGCATATGTGCCTTCTCTTCCTCAAGGCTTTCAGCAGGTAATGGTTGGTACAGATACTTACTATTATTTTGGTGGCGCTTTCTATGTACTTAATGGTGGTAACTATGAAGTAGTGCAGGCACCTGCAGGCGCAGTAGTGTACAACTTACCAGAGGGTGCTTCAACAGTGCAAATAGGTGATTACAGCTATATTCAGTATGGGGATGTTTATTACGAACCAATACAATTGAATGGTACTGATGCCTATGAAGTAGTAGATTTGGAAACAGATAATCAGTGATAATATAATTTTTATAAAAGAAGAAGCCAGGTTTTAAAACCTGGCTTCTTCTTTTGTGCTATTATATAATTGGGGGGCTAGATTTTTTTACGGATATAATCTGCAAGTGAAGTATTGCCACCCGCTTGTTTTGCATCTGCAATACCAGTCAATGCTTCATTAATCATTGGCACTGTAAAACCAGCCAAAAATCCTGGAAGGTCGTCACGGAAATTTGCAATAATATCTACTTGTTTTTTTACAGCATCTGCATTTTTTGCCTTGCTTAATGCTACAGATAAAGGTTCTAATATATTGAACCTTGCATTGATGCCGGCTTGCTCAAACTGGTAATAGATGTAGCCATAAGTACTTTCATCTCCATACTTGCTCAATAAGCTTAAAATAGATGTAAGCAAAGCGCCTTTAGCAGGTTGTGCCGATAATGTTTTTGCAATTTTAAATGCTTCAATACTATCTATTTTTGCTAATGCATCTAATGCATTACCTGCGACTGTATAAGAAGAATCGGAAGTTGCTTTTATGAATAATGATTTGTAATCAGCCTTTTTATAATTACCTAAAACGGCTATTGCATCTGCACGTACCAACGATTTAGGATCGTTTTTGATAATACCTTGTAAAATCGTTTCCATATCTGCAGGTGCAGCTCCGTTAGCCATTCTTTCCAAAATAAATTTACGGAGCCTGTCGTTTTTATCTTTCAATGCAAGTTGCAAAAATGCAGGGCCATCTTTTTCATTTTTATGGTTAATGAAATAGGCAATCGCTTCTCTTCTGTCAATATAATTTGCAGCATATTTATATTGAAAGATGAAATTTTCTGCTGTTTTATGATCTGTCTTTTCGCAGACTATCATTTTATCGCCATCTACATTTATAAGATCGGGTTTGCCACCGGTAGCAAAAGAAAATGTATCAGAAGCATTGTTCATCCATACGGTATACCTTTTCTTTGCTGCACCCTCGTATACATCAATGGCAAATGGCAATTTAAAAGGAGTGCCAGGCTGTGTTTGTTTCATATAAACTTTTGCAGTTTTGTTTGCGGCATCATAATCGTAGGTGATATCTAATTTAGGATGTCCGTTACTGTAATACCATTGGTTAAAGAACCAGTTCATATCCCGCCCGGTAACTTCTTCAAAAGCAAGGCGCAGATTTTGTGCCTCGCCAGATTTAAATTTATTGGTAGAAAGATAAAGGTTCAATGATTTGAAAAATGCAGAATCGCCAACATAATTGCGCAGCATATTTAAAATGCAACCGCCTTTTTGATAACTTACTGCATCAAATACATCAAATACTTTGTTGTACTTAAAACGTACCAGGTCTACATCTGCATTTGCAGGGTTACCCAAATAATTTCTAAGGTCGTTATAAATGGTTGCCAGGCCAGCTTCCTTACCATATTTATATTCGTTCCATAAGGTTTCGCTGTAATCGGCAAAAGATTCATTTACTGTAGTGTTGCTCCAGCTTTCTGTAGTTACATAATCACCAAACCATTGATGAAATAGTTCATGTGCAATGATATCTTCCCAGCTATTGCCATCTACCAATTGCCTTGCATCCAGTTGCGAACTTTCTTCATGTAATGTAGCGCTTGTATTTTCCATAGCACCAAAAATATAATCCCTGCCGGTTATCTGTGCGTATTTCTGCCAGGGAAAATCTACACCGGTAGCTTTTGAAAAAAAGCTGATCATCTCCGGTGTATTGCCAAATATTTGTCTTGCGTAAGGTGCATATTCTTTTTCTACATAATAACTTACTTCTTTGTTTTTGTAATTGTCTTTTATTATAGCATATTCTCCCACACCCATAAACATTAAGTAAGGTGCATGTGGTAGGTCCATCTTCCAGGTATCGGTACGTGTTCCGTCACTGTTGGTTTTTTGGCTAACCAGCAAACCATTGGAAAGTGTGCTGTATTTCGCAGGCACAGTCATAGCTATTTCATCAGTTGTTTTTTGGTTGGGTTTATCAATTGTTGGTACCCAATAAGAATTGGCTTCTGTTTCACCCTGCGTCCATATTTGAACAGGCTTGCCTTTAATAGAGCCATCGGGATTGATGAAATACAATCCCTTTTCTCCATCCATCATTGAGTAAATGCTTGCCTTGTATTCATTAGGCTTTGAAATGTATTTAATGTACACCGTATAATTCTCATTTGTTTTATACACTTTGTTTAGAGTAATATGCAAATTCATATTATCGTAATTGTAATGCAGTGGAGTAGTTTTGCCGTTTGCAAATAAGCTTACTTCTTCTATTGTCATTCCTTTTGCATCAAGGTTTAGCGAATCGGTGGCATAAAAATGTGGGTGCAATGTTATCCATGCTTTGCCGTACATCCACGATTTGGTATAATCAAATTTTACATCCAGTTTGGTATGTACCAGGTCGTTGATTTTTGTAGCAGAGGAGCGGTATATTTTTTTCCACGAATCATCCTGCGCAGTTGTTTGTGCAATACTGTTGATAGCTGTAAATAATACCAGTGAGGCTAATAATTTTTTCATTTATGTTTTTTTTAATTAGAAACGAGTTGTAAAATATAGTTTTTTTATTGAGGAGGGATACTCAATATCAAAAATTTGATAAACGGTTATACATCTACCGCATTGAACGACAACACCAGGCTGTTGATAGTGGCTGTAACCTTGCGGCAATTTACACCTGCTTTTTGCAGCATCATACGGGATGCTTTGGCAGTATCGGTGCCGGCATATTTATCAGAAAGATAAACCACTTCTGTAATTCCAGCCTGTATAATAGCTTTTGTACATTCATTACAAGGAAAAAGTGCTGTATAGATTTTACAGCCATGCAAATCCATACCGATATTATTTAAGATGGCATTTAATTCTGCATGGCAAACAAAAGGATATTTTGTCTGTAAAAAATCGCCATGCTTATCCCAGGGAAATTCATTGTCGTCGCAACCGGCCGGAAGGCCATTATAACCTGCGCCAACTATTTTATTTTTATCATTTACAATACAGGCACCAACCTGTGTACTGGGGTCTTTGCTGCGCCTTGCACTTAGCAATGCTATGCCCATAAAATATTCATCCCACGAAATGTAATCCTGCCGTTTTTTTAATGCTGCCATGCTTTTAATTTTAAAGTGGATAGAACAGGCACGAATTTATGATTTTTACCTGCTAACAAACTAAAGAATTTATGCCATAAATTACAGGCGCAAATGGACACCTTAATTTTGATAAAAATAATTCTGTCTTATGAATAAAATTCGTTGGGGTATTTTAAGCACTGCTAAAATTGCACGTGAAAAAGTTATACCAGCTATGCAGGCTGGCAAATATTGCAGCATAGATGGTATTGCCAGCAGAAATATGGCGCATGCACGGCAAATTGCTGATGTGTTGCATATTCCTAATGCTTATGCATCTTATGAAGATTTATTGGATGATGCCGATATTGATGCAGTGTATATTCCTTTGCCCAATCATTTGCATGTGCCATGGGCAATAAAAGCACTTGCTGCCAATAAGCATGTATTATGTGAAAAACCGATCGGGCTTAGTGCAGCAGAAGCAAAGCAATTGCAAATTGCCGCAGCACAAAAGCCTCATTTAAAAGTGATGGAGGCATTTATGTACCGCTTTCATCCGCAATGGCAGTGTACAAAAAAATTAGTATTGGATGGCGTCATTGGCGATTTAAAAACTATTCAATCTTTTTTTTCTTATTATAATGTAGATGAAAAAAATATCCGCAATCAAAAAGATGCAGGTGGTGGAGGTATGATGGATATTGGTTGCTATTGCATATCGATATCACGTTTTATTTTTGATAAGGAACCACAAAGCGTTTTAGGCAATATTGAGTTTGATCCTGTAATGCAAACCGACCGAATGGCATCGGGTATTTTGCATTTTGAAAATGGTAGTGCTACTTTTACCTGCTCTACTCAATTGATGCCTTACCAGCGTGTACACATTTTAGGAACCACCGGAAGAATTGAAATTGAAATACCCTTTAATGCCCCGCCAATGGCTGCAACCCGTATTTGGTTACATACAAAGAACTGCAGCGAAGAAATTAATTTTGAAGCTGTTGACCAATACACTTTGCAGGGAGATGGTTTCTCAAAAGCAATTCTTGGTAACACTGCAGTACCAACCACTTTACAGGATGCTGTAAATAATATGGCAGTGATTGAAGCTGTTTTTAAAAGTGCAGAAACAAAAACCTTAGTTACAATTTAATTTTCAGCACAAACTCTTGGGCTGAAAATAAAACGCCGGAACTACCGGCGTTTTATAATTTATTATTTTCTTACAAATTGTACTGCATCATCTTCACCATCAGTTGGCTGTAAATTTATTGTTGCAGAAGATGTTCCTTTAAATCCCCATTCTTTGTTGAAAAAAATAAGCTTAGGAATTACTGCAGTAGGAAATTGAAAAGTAATCTTACTGAAGCTTTCATCAACAAACCAGGTACCAGTTACGCTTAGTAAATCATTAGCTACTGTAACAACGCCGCTGGTAGCTGTTGCAGCAGAATCTACAATTTTGAAAGTATAGCCGGCAAAATTAGCTGTAATATCAGTGCCGTCATCCTTAGCCATTGCCACAGTAAGGTCATGGTTTGCTACATTAGTTGCAAAATCATTTTGAGAAGCTTGTTTAAGAGCAATTGCTGTATCAAGATTGTCATCTTTTTTGTTGCAGCTGGTTAAAGCAATTGCCCCCATCAGGCTTAGCCCTGCAACCAGCATCGTTTTATAAATTATTTGTTTCATTTTAGTAGGTTTTAGATTTAAAAATTTTGTTTGTTTATAATTAGTACCGGATAAAAAACGGTGTGTAAAATCCTGCCGCCACTTATAATAATTCAATTGTTATGCCAGTAAGTTTTAATTAAAAAAATTGTGACAATATGTGGAATTATAATTCCAAAGAGGGTAATTCTTTACCTGAATTAGGTATAGCTGCACAAATTCGGGATGTCGTAATTGACCCCTTTAATTTTCGTTTTAATACAGTATTGATATTGAAAACTTAGCAGATATTTGTACTGTTAAAAAATAGTAATAAATAAAAGACTTAACAAAATGGAAGCACAAATCAAACCTGTTATTACAGTGGAAACAACGGTTAACGCACCCGTAGAAAAAGTTTGGGCCTATTGGACACAGCCACAACATATTACCAAATGGAACAGCGCCTCTGATGATTGGCATACGCCCCGTGCCGAAAATGACCTTAGGGTGGGAGGAAGTTTTTCTGCCCGTATGGAAGCAAAAGACGGCAGTTTTGGTTTCGATTTTGGAGGCGTATATGATGCAATAACAACAAACGAATACATTGAATATACTCTTGGGGATACCAGGAAAGTGAAAATAATTTTTGCATCCGATGGCGATACTACCAAAGTAACAGAAAGCTTTGAAGCAGAAAGCCAAAATCCTGTGGAAATGCAAAGAGGCGGTTGGCAGGCGATAATGGATAATTTTAAAAAATATACAGAGGCAAATTAAGGCATTACTCAAACCTATAAGGTTTTTAAAACTTTATAGGTTTATTCAATTCTTCATCCACGGTCAGTGTCTGCACCCACCATGGATTTTTAATTCATTTTATGATAACAGACCTTCAACCTTTGCTTAAGAATGAATTGGTAATTGCCACGCCACTTTTGCAATCTGATTTTGAAAATTTATTTAGCGCAGCATCCGATCCTTTAATATGGGAGCAACATCCTAACAAAAACCGTTACCAGCGTAATGAATTTGAAAATTATTTTAAAGGTGCGATAGAATCGGGCGGCGCATTCTTGGTAAGAGATGCAAAAACGAATGCAATAATAGGCAGTTCAAGATACAGCGATTATGATGCAACAAAACAAAATATAGCAGTTGGGTATACTTTTTTTATAAGAAGTCATTGGGGCACAGGCCACAATTATGCGTTGAAGAAATTAATGCTTGGCCATGTTTTTCAATTTGTTACTGCTGTTAATTTTTATATTGGCGCAGTAAACAAACGCTCCCAAATTTCTTTAGAAAGATTTGGTGCTGAAAAAACCGGCGAAATAGAAATGGCTTACTATGGCGAGCCTGCAAAACTGGATTACATCTATACCATTACAAAAGAAAAATGGCAGTTGCTTAATAAATAACTTTATTCACTAAAGCCATAAGTTGCAATATATCCTTCCAATTCTTTGGATAGTTGCTCTCTTTGTGTTTCTGTAAGGCTTCTTACAAAACTCCAATGTGTCCATGGCCTGTAACCTGGTATACTATTGTATTCAAATTTTGTATACACATCCAATAATTTTTTTGCTGTAGCCGAAGGAAGCTGTTTGGTGCTTATAGCTTCGGCATCAGTAACATTATACTTTTCTTTTTGGTTATTGAGTATTTTTAGGTCAGCAGTTAAACAATCAATTAATGAAGGAGGGTTGGGAGCATGGTTGGCATAACGAAACTCGTAAGTTTCTGTTATAGGTTTTATAATAGTGCCGCCTTTGGTACCATCATAATTTTCAATAGTTGCCAGTAAAGGATAAGCATTTTTTACTTTTGCAAATTTTACAGCATCCATTTTTTTTAATGGCACTTTGCCCTTAGGCGCAATAGCATCCATAAGTTGCTTGGCCATTTTCTCTTCAGGTGATTTTGGCGTTTGTATAGTCATAAGATGTATAGAAAAAGTTCCACTCTCTAAGTTATCTACCAAAATAATATTATCGGTAAATTCGATAACGCTGATTTTAGCTATTGCTCCTTTATTATCTCCAGAAGCGTTGACTGCATCAAAATTTGTTTTTACATTATTGTATAAAATGCCATGTTCTGTGTTATCGCCATCGGGTAAAAAAGTAATGTAATCGTCGTCAATGGTAATATCCGAATCAATAGCTGAATTGTGAAGGTCATCATAAACATCATAATCAATAAACCACCGGCTGGCCGTTTCAGTCAATATTTCATTGCCTTCTTTTAATTTTGTTTTTAAAGAGGTAGAAAATTGTAGCGACCTAAACGGAAATGTACATACACCTTTACTGATTTTGCCGCCGGTTGTTTGCCACTGTAATTTAATATTGCCTTCTGTATTCCATTCTGCAACCGTTATTTTTAATTTATAAGAAACTTTGCCCTCTTTTACAGCATAATTCAACACTGTACCCTTGATTATTTTTCTGTCATCATTTTTAGCTGCAATAGAGAATTTGCAAAAACACATTAGGATAAGGCCAATGGCCGCAATTTTTTTCATACTAAGATTATTAAAGCAACAAAATAATAAGTTCGGTCCTTTGCTTTATCCGTATTGGAGGGTATATTTTATTAAACAACCGCAAAGCTTGTAAAAGGGTAGTTAACGTACTGGTGTTGTTAAGCAATTTAATTGAAAAAAATTACTTTTATTCATTGCATTTAAGCAAGTATTATCGCCATTAAGCCATTCAAAAAATAAGATGATAGGTTTTGTAAACAGTAAGTTTGTTGTTATACTAAGCATACCGCTTACCTTTTTATTAATTTGTATAGAATTGTATGTTGGATACAGGCAGCAAAAAAAATATTATTCTTATGTAGATACAAGGGATAATGTATTGCTGGGGCTTTTGTTTGCAGGTGTAGAAGCCTTGCTGGGCGGTATTTGCCTGCTGATGTTGATTGTAGTATTCGATCACGGGTTTCATTATGCTCCTAAAAACATGTACGTTTACTGGATCACACTTTATCTTTTCGAAGACCTTATTTATTACACTATGCATTACCTGGACCATCACATACGGGTGCTTTGGGCTGGGCATGTTACACACCATAATTCGGCAGAGTTTAATTTTTCGGTAGGAGTAAGGGCTGCAATATTTGAACCAGTTGAGAAATTTATATTTTTTATTCCATTGGCAATAGTAGGATATAGGGCTATTGATATTTTGCTCATCTATGTAATTTCACAAACTTATGGCACGCTGGCGCATACAAGGTTGATAAAGAAGATGGGCTTTCTTGAATATTTTTTAATTACTCCATCGCATCACAGAGTACATCATGCAAAAAATATAAAATACTTAGATAAGAATTTTGGTATGACGATCATCATCTGGGATAAAATATTTGGTACATTTCAAAAAGAAGAACATGAAGAGCCAATTGAATTCGGGGTAAGAAAAGATACGCCGTATACCAGTTTTGCAGATGTGGTTACTTACGAAATAAAACAGATAATAAAAGATACACGCCAACCGCTTACAATAAAACAAAAACTAAAATATCTTTTTGGACCGCCAGGCTATAGCCACGATGGTAGCAGGCAAACAACCAAACAATTAAGAAACCAACAGCAAGAAACTATAAGATGACTTTTCTTCCATGGTCGGTATCGACACCGACCATGGAGGAAGGGTTGGAAACCTTGTTTATAACGTTTCGCCAAAATTTTATAAATTTACTTTATAATTCACCTGCATGAAAAAAATCATAATAGCAGTAAGTACTTTTTTTGCAACATTCAGCGCTTTTTCACAAACCTTAAATCAAATTTCATTTTCCGGCGCAACCAATCTTTCTTTCTTTTCTTTTATTACCGATCAACAAGCCATTATAAGGGTTTCTCAAGATGGTAATATTATTGAATGGGGTGTTGCCTACGAACCAGGAAGAATGGGTTATTACGAAGGAAAGTTGCAACCGTATATGGGCAGGGTTGATTATTATGGACAGGAGGCTGATGCCGTTTATAAAGGTAAGGTGAAAAGCATTGGCGCTTGTACTATTACTTATTTTCCATCATCTTCTCCCGATGAACAAAAAGGAAAAGTAAAAAGCATTGGCATGGTAATGATGGATTACTACATGAATTATGATAATGAAAGTATAAGAGGAAAATTAAAATCTGCCGGTGGCACAGCAATCAGTTATTTTTTATCTTACGATAACGAAGCTTACAAAGGCAAATTAAAAATGGTAGGTAATACTTCTCTCACATACTATTCTGTATTTGATGATAAATTTAATAAAGGGAAATTAAAATCTATTGGCAGTTCTACATTTACCTGGTATAATGAATTTGATAGAAAAGAATATCAAGGCTCTTTAAAATCGGGCTCATCTCCACAAAAAATAAATGGCGTTACCTATAATATCTGGCAATAAAAATCTGATGACTTTTAAGGAAAAAATATACTATCATTACCTTCAAGTGGTAAATGATAAGGTCAATCTTTTACAAAAAACTTTAGCCGATCTTAAAGAAAGCGGCAGCAACGAAACCAAAAGCACTGCTGGCGATAAGCATGAAACGGCATTAGCCATGTTACAAATTGAACAAGCCAATACCCGTGAACAGTTAAAAGAGGCCATTGCACAAAAAGTTGCTATAGAAAAAATAAATCCTCTTATTGTAGCTGCAACAGTTTTAAATGGCAGCCTTATAAAAACCGACCGTGGTTATTTTTATGTGAGCATTGCTTTAGGAAAAGCAGTGATTGAGGAAATAATAATAATTGCACTTTCCCCACAATCGCCACTCGGTAGTAAATTAATGGGCGCAAAAATTGGCGATATTATTGAGATGAATAGTAACCGTTATCTTATTCAAGGCATCGAATGATGAAACATATGTAGCGTTTCTTTCCCAAACTGAGCTTAAATGTTAGCAGGCAAAGTATAAAAAACTTGGCACAGTTTTCTTACTGTATAAATAAAATATACAATTATGAGAGATTGGCTTAGAACTTTACTATCAGGATATGCAGCATGGAAATGGGGCGGAGGTTGCCTTGGAACAATTGCAGTTTTTATAATTGTTTATTTCTTATTGGGCAATATCCATTGTTGATTTTTCTATAAATAAAACTGATGATTATGCAAAATGGAATACTTCAAACAGCATCGCCAATAAAAGAACCGGTAACACCACCGCCTCCAAAACCTATAACTATTCCCGATCCGGAACCAATCGTTATTCCTGATCCCGAACCAATAACACCGCCACCTCAAGAACCAGTAACACTTCCCGATCCACAACCGATAACGATTCCGGATGTGGTTTAATGCCATATTATAGATTGTAAATGATGTTAAAATTTTTACATAGATTAAATTTATTCTGCATCAAGCCGTATATTTATCATCTTGCTTAGTTTTAAAAGCAAGAAATAAATTAGTATAAATGATTGTAAAAAAGATAAGCCTGCTTTTTTTGTTTTATATTTTTTATAGTTCAATCCATGCACAAAATAATCTACCCCAAATAAATCGTGTACTCAACAGGATCACCTGTGGAGAAATCAATTCTTTTTATAGAAAATTATTCAGCCTTAAAGTTATTGATAGTGGTACAGTAAATATTGTACATATCGGCGATTCACATATACAAGCCGATCATCTTTCTGGAGTAATAAGAACTGGATTGCAAGAGCAATTTGGCAATGCAGGCAGGGGATTAGTATTTCCATATCAATTGGCAAAATCAAATGCGCCGGATGATATAAACAGTAACTCCAATACCAGCTGGCAATTCAGCAGGCTGGCCCGTGCCGATCAAGCTATACCCGAAGGTATATCCGGATTTTGTATTCAAACAGACAGGCCTGGCGCAACCATTAATTTAAATTTAAAATCTATTGATAATATTCCGCAATCTTTTAAAAAACTTAAATTCTTTATTGATGATAATCCATCGACCTCGTGGATAGTAAAAGCTGATGACAGTGAAACATTTTATTCGGTTTCAAATAATAACTACGATGGTTTTTTATACAAAGAAATAAAATTGCCTTCTGCTGCAAACAACTTTACACTCACTTTATCTTCTGTTGATACCATGCGTTCTTTCTATGGTGTATCACTTGAAAAAGATGAGCCAGGTGTTATTTACCACAGCATAGGCGTTAACGGTGCAAGGTATGCACAGAATAATGCTACACCATTATTCTGGCAGCAATTGCCAGCTTTAAAAGCAGATATTTATATTGTATCGTTAGGTACCAACGAAGCGCAGGCAGCCAGTTTTGACGAAGCAGCATTTGCTGAACAACTTACTATCTTTTTGCAAAAATTAAAGGCTGCTTCACCTAATGCAGCAATTTTGCTTACAACGGCACCAGATTCGTATAAGGGTGGCCGTTCTAATATGGTGTTGAAGCAGCTAAATACTTTTTTATTCAGTTATTGCTCCAATAAACATATAGCCTTTTGGGATTTGTATCGTGTTACCAATGGTTATGGATCTGCACGTAACTGGTTTAAAAAAGGATTTATGAGTAGAGATAGAGTCCATTTTACCACAGCCGGTTACCAAATACAAGGGCAGCTTTTGTTACAAGTGCTCAAGGACGGATATAAAAATTTTACTACTAATTATTAAAACTGCAAATAAATTGGCAACACCTGTTCTGCTGATTTAAAAAATCCATACAACAATACAAAGGCAAAGAAAGCTACAATGTATGCTACCATTGGTATTTTGGTGAACTTTGCAATCATCTTATCTGCAAAATCATCCGGAATAAGATGGATACAAGCTGCTATTGCAATCATTGCTAAAACTTCCTTATAGTTTGCATAAAAAGCATTCCATACACTAAAGCTAAAGTTGTGGCTGATTTGATACAACATATCTACGCCGCTATTAAAATCTGGCGCTTTAAAAAATACCCAGCAAAAACAAACAAAATGAAAAGTGATGATTGCTGCAATTATATTGTAAAGTTTGGAATTGTTTACTTTTACAAATGCTTTTCCGGTAAGCAATATCCAAACCTTATGTATAGCTAATGCAACACCATGTAATGCGCCCCAAATAATAAAATTAAAACTGGCACCATGCCAAAATCCACCCAGCAACATCGTGTTTAAAAGATTAAAATTTGTTGCAAAAGCTGTTTTATCTTTTTTAATAATAGCAGGCAATGCAAATAATAACAATATAGCGGCACTTAAAACAGTTGCCCATAAATAGGAGAGTTGCAGCAGGTGCACACCAAACATAAATACACCACCAAAGAAAAGTACTGCAAAAAAATAAGTTGCAAATGTTGCTTTTCTATTTCCTCCCAAAGGAATGTAGAGATAATCCCTTAACCACGATGATAAGGAAATATGCCAGCGCCGCCAAAACTCGGTAATGTTTTTGCTTTGATAAGGCGATAAAAAGTTGGCAGGAATGGTAAAGCCCAGCCATTTCGCAATACCAATAGCAATATCGCTGTAGCCGCTAAAATCGCAATAGATAACGGCTGCATATCCATACACTGCAAATAAATTTTCTAACCCCGTATAACGAGAAGGATCATCAAAAATATAATTCACAAAATTCAATGTGATATAATCACTGATGATCAGTTTTTTTATAAGGCCAGAAAGTATCAGGTAAAACCCTTTGGCAAAATCTTTTTCTGATAATACATAGGGCTTGTTGATCTGCGGTACAAAATCATGTGCCCTTACAATTGGCCCCATCACTAATTTTGGAAAGAAAGAAAGGAATAATAAGTAATCACTGAATTTTTTTGCAGGTACAAACTGGCCTTTGTACACATCAATGGTATAGCTCAAGTTTTCAAAAGTGTAAAAGGAAATACCTATTGGTAAAATAATATTCAGCGGATGAAAACTTGTACTAAGCACATCGTTGGACAGCGATACAAAAAAATTGGTGTACTTAAAATAAAACAACATGCCCAGGTTGAAAACAATACTGGCTATAAGCAAAGTTTTTTTTGTTGTCTTATTTTCCTGCTTGTAAATGGCATTGGAAATGACAAAATCAACCACCGCAGAAAGTATCACCAACCCAACAAAATAACCACTGGCCTTATAAAAAAAGTATAAAGAAAAAAAACAAAAAATATAGCGGCGAACCTTAAAATTATTTCTGAAAATATAATAGAGTAAAATAAAAATGCCGAAGAAAAAAACAAAGAACCCATTATTAAACAACAACGGATTTTTTGGATCGTATAAAAATTGATGAAAAAATGCTTGTATATCAAAAGCCGGCATTGCTTTATTATTTATTTTATGGTATTCAAATATTTTTTATAATCTTTCATTATCGCCTTAAAAAAACTTACGCCCAGACTATCGGCACCACGTCCATTCGGGTGCACATAATCTTTATTGGCAAGTGAAGGCTTTGCATCTGCCCATTGCACTATAGAATTTCTACCCCCCATAGTTTCAAACTGATTGTAAAAATTGCAACCTGTTTGGTAGGCAATGGCAGCCTGTATCTTTATCAATGAATCAATTCCTTTTGCAGATTTATACTCGCCATCATACATAAAAGCTCTGTCAGCAGTGCTTACTAAAATAATATCGCTGTTCGAAAAATTGCGTTTCAATTTTTGCACAACAGGTAAAAAAATATGGTTGTACCAATTAAAATTTACATCGTTGGGGCGAAACAAAACATTTACACCATATTGAAATATCAACAGGTCGTAATAGGGGCCTTCATTATTTATAGCTTTTATAAAATTGCTGTCAATCTTATTCAATTCAACACCAGTGATACCTCTAAAAGAAAAATTATCAACTATAACACCCGATTCCGATTCGAAACTGATGCCATATACCGGCAGGCGATCGTCGGGAACGCTAACTTTTATATTTTTATTGATACTTTTGTCTAAAACAATGCGATTGAAATTACCAGTTGCATTAATGGCAACTGGTACATTATTTACAGTGATAGTTATCGATTGATTTACCAAGCCGCATAATAGGCTTTTCTCAATTATTGCAGTACTGTCTGTAATAGTTTTGTCAATCATTTGTACCCAATCGCCATAACCTCTAAATAAATGGCCCGAAAAAAACAAATTGCCATCTGTAGGCGTTTTAAAGCTTTCGTCTTTCCAGCCATCCGAATAATTATCAACAACCGTTTGCCTGAATTTAGATGTGGCTGCTGTGATAGGCACAAAGCCAACACCGTTGCCGCCAAATTCTTTTTGCAATAATTTACGCAGCGTTTGTGTAAGCAAATCGCCTTCAATCATGCTGTCGCCAAAATAGCCAATGCGTATTTTTCTTTTCTTCCCTTGTTTAAGTTCATTTAATTTTTGTAAAAAACTCACCAATGCAGGTTTGCTGGTATCGGCTGCAAAACTTGTAATGAAATTTGGGCGGGTATAAAGATTAAAATTTCTTTTTCGTGTATTGTCGGTTAATATTAAAGGAGCATTTTGTGATGTGTCAATACCTGTTATTTCGGTTGAATCACTGTGTTGAGTAGTTTTTATAATATCGGCAACCAAATTCACCTTATTAAATGGTGCCCATGAAAATCCAAAAATGGCAGCGGCTAATGATGCTATCAAATAGATGGCAATACTGCTCAATGTAAATATCAGCACTCTGCGGTTACTGTTCATAAAAAAATGACGCTATAATTTATTATTTTTTATGGCGCTGGTAATTCTTTGTTTCCAAACGGAAGGTACTTCAGAATATCCGGCTTTGCTTATAGCATCCACCCATACATGGTAATTTAAGGTTCCTTTAAGTTTTTTGTAAAATTTTTTCTTGCTTAGTACTTTACAAAAATCTATATAAGAAGCCCTTGCATTAGGGTATTGTTTATATCTGGTTCTCACTTTATGGCTTTTCATCACACTATTTCTTCCAATAATACCAAAATGATTATTCAATAATTTACAATTCTTGCTGGTGCCAGATGAAGATTCAATGATCGCTACGCCTAAAATTACTTCCGCCGGTATGCCAAATTCTCCCGAAAGGGAATCAGCCAGCGGCCGGTATTTTTTAACGTAAGCAGATTGCGCCGTACTAAACAAGGATGTTGCCAGCAATACAATTACCATCAACGTTTTTGCAAAAAATACGGGTGTTGGTTTTGGTGCCATTTTCTTTGGTGTTGGTAAGTAATAGAACGTAATAGATTAATATTAGTTGTATGCTTTACCGGTTTTGAGATAATTGAATATACAAATGGCTGTTTGTCAAAGCGTTCGCTCAAGCCATTTAATAAATATACTATCTTTTCAAAACAAAATAGCCAATAGTATAAAAAATTAATAAAAGGCTAAAACTACATCAGCTGCATCTTCAATTACTATTTTGTGTAACCAACACCGTTAGTAATGGTATTTAGTATTACCTTATTCAAAGATAACGTCAATAAACTTTGGCTAACTACCCACTGCAAGGTATTTTTCAAATAAAAAAGTGCCCCTGAAAAATCGGGGGCACAGTACTTACAAACCAAATTTTAAAAACTATCCAACAATGCAATTCCATTCGTGTACATCAGCAATTTGCCCTGTACGTATCAGTTCCAGTTGCAGTTTTAATTTATTATGCAAACTATTTTCATCATAAGCAGGCAATTGATAATCGATACCATTGATATTAATAACAGCAATAGGCGCCACCACTGCAGCAGTGCCTGCACCAAAAGCAGCGCTTAATGTTTTTTCTTTAAAAGCTTTTTCCAGTTCTGCAATGCTTACCGGCCTTTCTTCTGTAGTATAACCAAGGTCTTTTGCCAATGTAAGCAAGGAATCCCTGGTAACGCCATCTAAAATAGAATCTGATAATGGGGGAGTAACCAGTTTGTCATTTATCACAAACATGGCATTCATCATGCCCGATTCTTCAATGAATTGATTGTCTTTTCCACCTGTCCACAATACTTGGTCGTAACCTTGTTGCTTTGCCAATTGTGTTGGATAAAATGCGCCGCCATAATTGCCGCCACATTTTGCCGAGCCTGTTCCTCCTTTTGCTGCTCTTATAAAATTATTTTCTACTTTTAATTTTATAGAGTGTGCAAATAAAGAAGGCACTGGCCCTGTAAAAATGATGAAACGATATTCATCCGAAATTTTTACGCCAAACTTTGCTTCGCTGGCATACATAAATGGACGAATATATAATGCGCTGCCGCTTTCTGTCGGCACCCAATTTTTATCCGTTTCAATTAATTTAATCAACCCTTCAACAAAAATTTCTTTTGTAACAAGTGCCATGCACATACGATCCAGCGATTTTAAAAACCGGTCGTAATGTTTATCCATTCTAAAAATATTGATGCGGCCATCCTGCATAGTAAATGCTTTCATGCCTTCAAAAACAGTTTGGCCATAATGTAATGCAAGTGTTGACGGGCTTAAAGAAAGATTGGCATACGGAACAATTTGCGGCGTTTTCCATTCGCCATGGGCATAATCACAAACCAGCATATGGTCGGCAATATATTTACCAAACTCTAAATTTTTAAAATCCACTTCATGCAATTTTGAATTTGTGGTTTTACGTACCGGAATATCAACTGTTAGTTCCATATCTATGTTGGTTTAATGTTTTATTTTTTTTGAGCCAATCTTCGGAAATACTATAAAGCTTCATAGCCGTCGCACTCTTGTACAGCAAATCTTTATTGAGCATTAATTGTGTTTTGCATTAAGCCCAATTCGTTCCTACGGAACGATGAAAATCTGTAACTGTTTTTCTACCCACAACATACTCCTACCGAGTAAATACAAAACACAATCATCTTTTCAATCTTCCAGTTCCCTCTCCTCAAGGAGAGGGAACTGGGGTGAGGTCTCTTTCGCTACAGTCTTCTTTTCACTTTCGCTTCAATAAAGTTCTCTGCCGCGGCGGAGCGGAGGGGCAATTCCATCTTCACATTCGCCCTTTCGTAAACCCCTGCTTCAACCTGCAAATGTTTAAACCCAATCTTCTCATATAATTTTATAGCATTGGCATTTTTAGTATTGCTATATAATATCACTTTTATCGCATCCAGTTCCTTTGCTTTTTCAAGGCTTGCCAAGCTTAATGCTTCTGCAATTCCTTTGCGCCTGAAATTTTCATCCACAGCCATTTTGGTAAATTCATATACTTTATCTGCCACTTTTCTTAACCCAACTGTTCCTGCACATTGGCCATTATAGAGCGCCATCAAAATAGCACCGCCATCTTTTAAAATCGCTTCTTCGGGGTTCGTCAAAACATATTCATCTAATGGCTCCATGGTAAACCAGGCCTCTATCCAGTGACGGTTAAATTTTTCAAAGTAAGGCTGGTACTTTGCTTCGTAAGGAACAATGGTAATGGCGTTCATTTCTATTTCTTCAATTATAAACACAAAATTTGTTCTTTTTTTTCGATTAAAACAGATTCAGATTCGTTAATTTTGACTATATCAGATATTTTGGGGGAACACGGATTGAACGAGTTGGACGGAAAATAACGGATTTTTTTTTGCTTTGCAAAAAAGCTGGATTATTTGGTAAATCCGATATTCTGCTTAGCAGAATTATCTATTATTATCCCTTTAGCGGATAGATTTCTAACAATAGAAGTCTATTTATAACAAATCTTATTTTATCCGTGTCATCCGTGTTCCTGTATTTCTGCATTAATAATCACAACATGAAAAAGAATCAATTCAACTCCGAAGACCATTTGTATTTACAAGTTGCAGATGGATTAGAAAAAATGATTGCAGGCGAAGTACTGCGTATTGGCGATAAATTGCCATCGGTACGAGTATTAAGCAATGAATACGGAATTAGCATGGGTACTGCATTTCAAGCGTATTATCACTTAGAAGGGAGAGGGCTGATTGAATCCCGTCCAAAGTCAGGTTACTATGTGCGTTTTAATCACCAACGCTTTTTGCAATTACCCGACCAGGTAAAACCCACCGCATTATCGCATGAAGTAAGCGTAAAGGAAATGATTGCTTCCATATACATGGATATTGCTGCAAAGGATGTCATCAATTTTGCCATTGGCGTTCCCGATCCATCTTTGTTGCCCATTGCCAAAATTAATAAGTCGGTAGTATATGCTTTGCGCAATGCAAAAGATGGATGTATCAGTTACGAACACACGCAGGGAAACAGCGACCTTCGGCAACAAATAGCAAAATTATCATTTAACTGGGGTGGCAAAGTAAAACCCGACGAAGTACTGATTACCAGCGGCTGTTTAGAAGCAGTGATGATGTGCTTGAAAGCCGTAACCAATCATGGCGATACAGTTGCAGTAGAATGTCCTAATTATTTTGGTATTTACCAGGCTATAGAAAATTTAGGATTGAAAGTAGTGGAGATTGCTGCAGATCCGGTGCATGGATTAGATTTAGAGGCCTTAAAAAAAGCTATTAAAAAATATCCCATTAAAGCTTGCGTGGCCGTACCCAATTTTAATAATCCTTTAGGCACATGCATGTCCGATGAAAATAAAAAGAAGTTGGTAGAAATCATCACAGAACATCATATTCCATTGATAGAAGATGATACTTACGGCGAATTGCATTTTGGTAAAAATCGACCCAAAGCCTGTAAATATTATGATAAAGAAGGTTTAGTAATGTATTGTTCTTCGGTTTCAAAATCGTTGGCGCCAGGCTATCGCATTGGCTGGACGATACCCGGCAAATTTTTCGACCAGGTAAAACAAATAAAGCGCATACAAAATATCAGCAGCCCATCGCTTACACAGGCTGCTATTGCACATTATTTAAAAAACGGCCGTTATGAATATCATTTAAAAAATTTACGCAAAGCTTTGCATACACAAAGTCTGCGTTATATGCAGGCCATCATTCAATATTTTCCTGCCGATACAAAAATTTCTAGGCCTACAGGTGGCTTTACTTTTTGGATAGAGCTGAATAAAAATGTAGATTCTTTCAAATTGCGAACCGAAGCCATGAAACATAAAATCTCTATTGTGCCTGGAAAAATATTTTCTGCCAGTATTGATTATTCCAATTATATCCGTTTGAGTTTCGGCAAACCGTGGAATAATGACGCAGATTATGGTTTGATGATGCTGGGGAAAATTATAAAGAAGATGATTTGAGGAGAAGTTTGAACAAGGATTAGACGGGTTGGACCGATGATAATGGATTTTTTTTCTGCAAAGCAGAAAAGTTTGGATTGCTCTACAAATCCTTCATTCTGCGTAGCAGAATTATCTATTATTATCCCTTTAGCGAATAGATTGCTATCAATAGAAATCTATTTATAACAAATCTTATTTTATC